>Ga0310691_10003001_pt1 | contig 20996 bp, 15 predicted proteins | sample 176DNAGHGlowgp2_FD_203887 | JGI IMG/M metagenome (GOLD analysis project Ga0310691, IMG submission 203887) | Sheep rumen microbial communities from Palmerston North, Manawatu-Wanganui, New Zealand - 1766 DNA GHGlow gp2 (v2) (version 2) | ecosystem: Host-associated > Mammals > Digestive system >...
GCCACGTCTCTATTATGTGATAATCGTTGTAAGGAGTCTGAAATATGCTTAAACTGCGCCATGTACTCATAGGCTTTCTCATTATCGTCCAGGCGATGGTAAATCATGGCTTTAAGTTCGGCACAGGTATCTATTGACAGTCTGTCTACAAGGATCAGAGCCTGTTTGTAATTAGCATTGATGATGTGGTAGCTCACCTCGGTGAACAGGTTGATTGACTTGATGCCGTCAGTCTGTTCCAACCTTTTCATTTCGTCGTAGATATGGTTGAACTCTTCTACGTTATTCTCTTCAAAGGCCATCGTACTTAGACGGTATAAGGTCCTGCCCTTATGATGGGGCGTTACGTTTGGTTCAGCCAACAGCTGGTAGCCGTATTTCTTGGAAGTCTGTAAGTCACCGCGATAGTAAGCAATTTTCATAAGCTCGCGCAAGTCCTCGGCAGCACTTTCATTGGGGAAGTGTCTGCGGCGGAATTCTATAGCCTCAAGAAAAGCTTTCTGCGCTTCATCATATTTTTGCTGTTCAAGTAAGGTCATGGCCTTGGTATGCATACCGGCATACTCGCCATAGATACTTCCCTCTTGTCGCGCATAATCTATCATTTCCCGAGCTATCTCGAATGCGCTTTCATAATATTGATGAGTGGCTTCATAGATACCTTGATGTCCCCAAGCCTTAAAGAACATCCGCTCGTCTTCAGCCTTTTTGCTGGCTTCCAACAGATTTTCTGAAGCTTGCATGAAGGCTTCTCTGTCGTTGGAGTCCATATATTTCAGCATCTCAGCCTCAAGCCTAATGAGTTCATCGTTCGCAGCGGCTCTCATTCCCAATGCGAAAAACGAAATAATTAGCAGTATGTATAGCTTCAGGTGCTTCAATTGATATGACATTATTGGTAAAAACATTTTTTAACTGCTTGCAAAGATATACAATTATTCACAATCAAGCAAGAAGAAAGAGAAAAATGTGACAAATTTGGATAGCAAATTCCGATTTTTAAGTTAATAACAGTTAAATTTGTACTGTTTGTATATTGTTTTTGCGATGAAAAAGACAAAAATTGTTTGATATTTATTAATTTTGTCTCGGAATCGTTAACCAAGATAATTGGTGTACGGACACAGGTTGTAAACCGGCCGAATGTGTTGCATGGATGGCAGTCACGGAATCTCGGCAAGTCAAAAAGACTTCTTTGCGGCGCTCAACCATATGGAAATCAATAACTTAGCTTGTACAATACCTCAATGTGCAAGTAAGGACTTTTTTTGAATGAATACTAACGACATCACTTATTGGTATGTGATGACACACCTTGAAATGAAATATTTCATGGAGTGGCTAAAAACCGAGAACGCACTACGCCTAAGCAAGGGAGAGGCTATCATCGAGCCTTTCTATCCCTGTGATTTTTTAAAGGATACGGAAAGTAGTGTTTCGCACGACTTTGCTCATATCGTGTTTCTGAAAACTACAGAGACCGATATCCGTAACCTTGTAAACAATCAAAGTCATCTGGCATATCGTCTTCGTCTTAGGCACTATTTGGACACAAATGGTGCTAAAGCCGTCGTACCCAATAAGACAATGCAAGCGTTTCTGAATGCCTGCATCAAGCATCGTGGTTGTCTTGAGATTATTCCCCCCATTAGCAGTATCGAGGTCACAGACAAGGTGAGGATTAACAGCGGTCCGTTTGCCGGTCATGAGGCTTTAGTAGAACGGGTCCGTTTATCACATGGTGCCATCCAGTTGGACTTGGCTGTAGAATTGCTGTCGGGAGTGATGAACATCCGTATGTGTGATGTTGACAAGGATAAGGTGATGATTCTGAATCGCGACACAGTAGGTGCCATTCGTACCGATTTCATTGAATATACACAGAATCACCTGCTGGACATCTTGAAGCATCGCATTCATCGAGAGCAGGATCCCAATATCAACCGGAACGACGTAGATATGCTGACACGACTCTACCGTTATCGAAATCACGAGGTGAAGAACGAGGCTGCCCGCAACCATTTCCAGGCGTTGATGCTTATTTGTGCTCATTTGTGCCGTTACAAGGACGATGAAAAGCAGTTACGGGAAGTGATTCAGGAAAACCTTGTTGCCATCAATCAACGGAGCGAGTCGAAAGCAGCAACTGATACCCGGGCTTATCTATGGATAGCACTTTACATTTCAACCCAGAATCCTGTCTATCGCAATTCTGCCAAACAATATGTACGTGAACACCAGCCCAAATCTGCTAAACTGCGCCAATTTGTAGCCCTTATTCGTGAAGGGCGAAAAGTATAATCCGATAAAAATGAAATTAATCATTAAATGCATTTACATATTGTGTCTAGCCTGTTGGTTAGGTAGCTGCACGACGCCCTCGAACGTCGCCTACTTCCAGAATGCCGCCGACATCAACGGTATGGCATTGCCTCCAAAGCAGCAGCTCCACCTGCGGCCTGAGGACAAAATCAATATTGTGGTGAACAGTGCCGACCCGATGCTCATGCAGCAGTTCAACCTCACGGCTACGACCAGAAGCTCCCGTTCGTTAGGCGCTACTGTGCAGCCACAGACCACGGCGGGCAATGTCACCAGTACAGATGGAATGACGTTGGCCTATACCGTGGATGAGCAGGGGGACATCTATTTCCCCGTATTAGGAAAAGTGGCTGTAGGCGGCATGACCAGACATGAAGTGGCCAACTACATCCGTCAGCGTCTTATAGCCCGTGACTTGGTGAAAGACCCGATTGTGACAGTGGAATATGTGAACCTCACGGTCAGCGTATTGGGAGAGGTCAACAAGCCTGGACGTATTGAGGTATTGAAAGACCATTTCACAATTCTCGATGCCATTGCCAGCGCTGGCGACCTGACCATCAGCGGACAGCGTGAGAACGTGATGGTGAGCCGGCAGATTGATGGTGAGGACTTTACTTATTTCATCAATCTCTGTGACCGCGAGGACATGATGAATTCACCGGCTTTCTACCTGCAGCAGGGCGATGTGGTCTATGTGACGCCAAATCCTAAGCGCCGACGTGAAGCCAACAGCGCTGGCAACACCTTCAACCAGCCATCGGTATGGATCTCGCTGGCCTCGCTGCTCACCACAATCACAGCATTGCTAATCAGATAAGAACAGAACTCAATCATGGAGCAAGGAAAGAAAGCGGATAGTTTTATTTCTATTACCGACTTGTGGCGCCTGTGCATTGCTCACTGGAGGTGGTTTGCAGCGTCCGTCTTAGTGTGCCTGCTGTTTGCTGTGAACTACTTGCTCACTACACCTTATTTGTATAAGCGTGAAGCTGCCATCATCGTACGCGAGGATAATTCTGGCAACAATAACTCCGAGCGGAGAATAAAGGAGTTCAGCGAAATAGACTTTGTCAACCAGAAAGGAAAGTCTACGAATGTCGTGAGGCACATCATGTCGCTCGACGTGCTGATGGAGGTAGCAAGGCGTCTCGACAGCATAGGCGATGAGGGTGTCATCTTCCACATGGCCGAAGCCATCCAAAGCCGTCTTGACGTGGAAATGGACAACGACAAGTCAACGATTGTCAACTTAACCTATAAGGACTTTTCGACCATAGAAGCTGAGCGAGTACTGACCCTCATCATCCAAGTCTATAACGACAAGCTGAATGAAGAGAAATATCTGGCAACGAAGAATACATCGAAGTTTATAGACTCTCGTCTGCAGCTTTTAGAGCGTGATCTGGACATCGTCGATGACAGTATCTCCGTGTTCAAGAGCCGTTATGGCATCACAAATCTTGAGCATGTCAGTGATATCTACTTGCAACAGCAGCGACAGGCAGATGTGGAATTGCTGAACCTCACCAACCAGAAGACGATGGCAGAATACATCCGTGATCTGCTCAAGGACAAATCATCGTCGCGCAAACTGCTGTTAGTCAATTCTGGCATTAACAATAGTGCGATAGAGTCACAAATCACACTCTATAACTCCATGTTGCTTCAGCTTCAAAGCCATATGGACTATACTTCCAGACAGAATCCGCTCATCATCAATCTAGAAAGGGATCTGAACAATTTGAGGACGAACATCCTCACCAATATTGACAACCACATCCGTACCATCGATATCCAACTGCAAGTTATGGCAGGCTATCATGGAGAGGCAGAATCAAAAATCACATCAAACCCTGCACAGGCGAAATACCTCGTGTCGATAGAGCGTGAGCAGAAGGTCAAGGAAGGGCTGTATGTTTATCTGCTACAGAAAAAAGAGGAAAATGAAATCAGCATTGCCAATAAGACGACCAACATTCAGATTATTGACATTCCACACGGTGGTGGAAAGCCTGTATCTCCCAAACGCCTACAGGTACTTTTCGCTGCAATACTTATCGGATTCCTGATACCCATCACCTTTATCTTCCTGCGAGCCACTTTGGACGAAACGGTACGCGACCGATTTGACATAGAATGCTATAGTGACATTCCGTTCCTTGGTGAAGTGCCATTCTCAGGTAAGCCCCAAAATGTGCTACAGCGGTTGCTAAAACTGTTAGGCTTAGATCGCCACAAAGAAAAGAACAATGTGGTGGTGGGATACGGCCGACAAGACCCTTCAAACGAGGCTTTCCGCATCATCCGTACCAACTTGGAGTTTATTGCCGAAGAACATATTAGGAATAATGTTTCGGGACTTGGCATCGTCTATTTGATTAAATCGACCCAAATAGGGGCTGGCAAGACGTATGTCAGCATGAATCTTGCGACCACCATCGCTATTGCCAACAAACGCGTACTGTTTATAGACTGCGATCTACGCGATGCTTCTGCTTCACGCCAGTGGGGTGCTACAAGTCACGGAATCACGGACTATTTGAATGGTAATGACGAAGATTTTAGGTCGTTGTTGTTCCGCACGAACGAATTTCCGACCCTCGACATCCTGCCTTCAGGTTCTATGCCGAACAATCCCACCGAACTGTTACGTAGTGAGAAGTTTGAGCAACTCATTCAAACGGTTCGGTCGCTGTACGACGTCATTGTTATCGACAGTCCGTCAGCTGGCATGCTGGCCGATGCTGACATCATCGGAAAATACGTGGACTGCAAGCTGTTCATCGTGCGTGCAGGTCTCTTCCACCGCAACAGTCTCGATGACCTGAAACCAGTTCATCGTGATGACAAGCAGCAATTTGTCATCGTGAACGGAGTAAGTATTGATAGCCGCTATGGTTTCGCATATGCTCACAAATATGATCGTAGTGAGAAGATCACCAAATCGTGGACAAGTAAACTTAAAAAACTGCTCAACTAATGTATCAAGTTCATCCATCCAGCTATATTGACGATGATGTCACCATCGGCGAGGGCACCAAGATCTGGCATTTCTGCCATGTACAGCGTGGTGCCGTGATAGGCAAGAACTGCTCGTTCGGGCAGAATGTGAATATCGGTAATAACGTCAAGATAGGCAACGGTGTTCGTATTCAGAACAACGTTTCTGTCTATGAAGGTGTAGAACTCGAAGATAATGTGTTCTGCGGTCCATCCTGTGTATTTACCAATGTTCTGGTGCCTCGTGCCCACTATCCCGTCCATGGGAAGTACAACAAGACGTTGGTGAAAGAAGGTGCGTCTCTGGGTGCTAACTGCACCATTGTCTGTGGTCATACCATTGGTCGTGGAGCCATGATTGCTGCAGGTGCCGTCGTGACTAAAGATGTTCCCGACTTTGCCCTGATGGCAGGTGTTCCAGCCCGACAGATAGGCACGGTCAATGAACAAGGGGAAATCATCAGCAAAAACAAACAATAATCTTCATTTACAATTTCACAATTTACAATTTACAATTGATTTTTCAATTTGTTGATTTCTCAATTTGGGATGTCGACCCTATGTAAATTGTAAAATGGCCAAATCAGTAAATAAATCGTAAATTGTAAATCATAAAATAGTAAATACAAATGATGCAATTCAGGGATTTAGCAAAACAGTATCTGGTACTGAAAGAAGATATAGATAATGCCATGCTGAGCGTGGCTTCAGGGGCACACTACATCATGGGCCCCCAAGTGAAAGAACTGGAGCAGGAGTTGGCAGCCTATACAGGTGTAAAGCATTGTCTGACTTGTGCCAATGGTACAGATGCCTTGACATTGGCTTTGAAAGCCTGGGGTATCGGACCTGGCGATGCTGTATTTGTGCCAGACTTTACCTTCTTTGCCTCTGCCGAGGTGGTTGCCTTGGAAGGTGCTACTCCCATCTTTGTCGATGTGGACGACACCACCTTTAATATAGATGTAGAGAGTCTGGAGAAAGCGATAAACCATACACTGGCCGATGGCAAGCTGACACCCAAGGTGATTGTAGCTGTTGACCTGTTTGGCCTGCCTGCCAACTATCCGAAAGTTAAGGCTGTGGCACAGAAATACAATCTGCTCATTTTGGAAGATGGTGCTCAGGGCTTCGGTGGTAGTATCAACGGTCAGAAGGCCTGTTCTTTCGGCGATATAGCCACTACATCTTTCTTCCCCGCCAAGCCCCTTGGCTGTTATGGCGACGGTGGTGCCGTATTCACCAACAACGACGAATGGGCACAACTGATGAACTCTTATCGTGTTCATGGCAAAGGTACTGATAAGTACGACAATGTTCGCATTGGTATGAATTCCCGTCTTGATACAATGCAGGCTACCATCTTGCAGGTGAAACTTCGTGCTTTCGACAAGGAGGTGGAAAGTGTCAACGAGGTCGCCCGTCATTACACGGAACTGCTCAAAGACAAGGTGAAGACGCCAGTTATTCCTGAAGGCTTCGGTTCTAGCTGGGCACAATATACTATTCAATTACCAACAGAGGAAAAACGAAACTCATTGCAGGCTGCACTCAAGGAAGCAGGCATCCCCTCGATGGTCTATTATCCTAAGCCAATGCACTTACAGACCGCATTCCAAAATATAATCCAGCCTGTAGGCTGTACCTGCAAAGTTGCGGAAAGATTATGCGGAACAGTCCTCTCATTGCCTATGCATCCCTACATAGAGTCTTCTGATATTGAGAATATCTGTTCTATACTCCTTGCAACACTATAAACAGACTTCCATCTTATGAAGGTTAGTGTCAAAGGTAAGTTAAATTATATTCCAGAGCTGAATGATTTCCTCGATGACTGGAATCATGAACTGGAGATTGGCGACCAGCTGGATTGCGTAGCTGTCACCAGTCATCAGGAATTCGATGCGATAAAAAGGAAGTATCCTCCTGGAATAGGTCAGCTTATTGTCTATCTGACTTATTTCTGGCATGAGATGATGCCGAAGATGAAAGCTACCAAGAGATTATACTTTTTCTTGTCAGGAGAACACCATCGCATCTATAGTCGTACAGAAATCCTTGGCAGAATCAGTAGGGCTGGGTTCAAGATTGAAAAGGAAGAGAATGAGGATGGTGTCTTGCATGTTACTGCCAGAAAGAGATCCGAACCGTTAGAAAGAAACGATACCTGTGATTCGCCGATATTAAAAATGAAGCGTACGGGCAAGGATGGCAAGATGATTGAGGTATATAAATTTAGGACGATGCACAGTTATTCGCAGTATATACAGGATTATGTGTACGAGCTGAATAAGCTGGATCATTCTGGCAAGTTAACAAACGATTTCCGTGTCAATTGCTGGGGACGCCTTTTCCGCTCAGCCTGGCTCGATGAGTTGCCAATGCTTGCCAACGTGCTCAAGGGTGACATGAAATGGGTAGGTGTCCGCCCCCTGACACCACATTTCTTCTCACTCTATACGCCCGAGATGCAGGAACTTCGCAGTAAAGTGAAGCCAGGCATGCTGCCCCCACTGTATTATGAAAAGAAAACACCTATCGGGCTAGATGAGATTCAGGAATCCGAACGACGTTATATTGAAGCCTACCTGAAACATCCCTTCCGCACAGACTGGAGATACTTCTGGGGCACTTTCTTCAATATTGTGATAAAAATGAAACGTAGTCAATAAATCTAATATTCACTAAAACTTAATTCTATTATGAACAACTATTTTAATTTTTTATTTAGTGTATGCCTTTGCTCAGGCATCACATTAGCGGTAACATCCTGTAAGGATACCGATGATTTCTTTGACAAAAACAAAGAGGTGAGAACAGAGGCGGATGCTAACGACTTCGACTTCTCTACTACACGCAACGTTGACTTGCAAGTCGAATATTCTGGTTTCGAGACTTTAGGTCCTGTTCGCTTCAGTATTTACGGTACCAACCCCGTTGTCAATGAAAACACGGAGGAACAATACGTAAGCAAAGACATTAAGCCCCTTTTAGAGGTCTATACCGACGAATACGGCAAGTTCGACCAAACCCTCACGCTGCCCGCCTACGCCAAGGAACTTCACATCGTAACAGGAAACCTTGCCATCGGTTTTTCTCACGAAATGGTGAAGGTGGTCAACAATGAAGCTAAACTCGTAGTTAAGAACGATGGCTCTACACAGCTCGCAGCAAGAAGTCCACGACGCGCTTCTGGCCCCGGTGAGTTAACCAACGTTTTGGGAAAACTGAAGAGCACTGGCTACGAAGTTGACGGAAGCGGCAACACAACGTCTGTGCAGGTCTATAAGGAATGGGGTACCCCATTAGGCAAATGGAACACCGCCAGCGGCCGACCCGACTACCTGATGACCGAGCAGGAGAAAGCAGCCAAACGAGGCATGGTACTCACTGATGACGAGGTTGCTGACATGTATAATGAAGCATGTAATATTCTTCCCAATGATAACACCCTTGATAATGCAGGATACCGCAACTCTGCTGACGTGATGCTCAAAGAGGATTCGGAAGTCACCATTACGGCATTAGGCAGCTTCACGTGTTGGAACACTACGCTTGGCTATTATTACTATGGGGCTAACGAACCAACAGACCGCATGCATTTGAATCCTATCATGTTGTTCCCTAACACGCAGGATGGTATGAGATACGGTACGACCGGAGATTATCAGGGCAATATTGGTTCAGAGCGTGGTGATGTCATTCAGCTGATGTACTATCCTCATATTGCAAATGCTGATCCTAATGTGAAGTACACTGACGCAACTACGACTTTCCCCAAAGGCACCAAGATTGGCTTTATCATCAGAACTAACGGCTGGGGCATGATGGGTAAAGAGTATGCCACTAAAAAGACGAAAAGCAGTACTAGTGCGTATAATAATGCCATGAATATATGGGTATCTTCTACCGAAGGCATGTCGTATGCCAAAGGAAGTTTTAAATACCCCAATACCACCGGCGAAGCCCGCACGGCCTTGTTCTCATATACTACCGATGCCAACAAGAAGTATTGTATCCTGGCGTTTGAGGATGCTTGCGACGACAGAGACTACAATGATCTGATCTTTGCCCTCAACCCCGCCAACGTCTTTTTGGGACTTAATGAAACGGAAAAAGACAAGACCACCACATCATGTATCTATGCATTTGAGGATATGTGGCCTTCACGCGGTGACTATGACATGAACGATGTGATTGTTGACTGCAAGCATCAAATGGAATTCACAAAGGGTAAAGTCAAGACCGAGACCTTCACATTGACTACTTATCAAAATGTAGTAGAAAAGGTAAGTGGTTTGGCAATGAGACTGAATACTAAAGTTAAGCCATCGAGTATCGTGATGAAGAAAGGACCGAAGGACAGCAATCCCACCACCTTTAACTTTACAAAAGACAGTAAAGAGGACATCTACTACTTAACCAGTGACGTAAAGAGTGAGATTAACAGCTCCTACATCTTTGAAATTACTTATAGCACAGCTCAGACCGTAGATAAATGTGCAACCATTGAGCCGTTCCTCTATGGTATACGTGACGGTAAGAATTGGGAAGTTCATCTGCCTTACATGAAGCCGACGGCAAATATGGACATGAGTTTCTTTGGAACAGAAAACGATTATTCAAATCTTTCAAAAGGTGAGTATTATGTCCGTCCAGGCAACTATCCATTCGCATTCCATTTGGAAGGAGCATCTGCAGAGGATTTCTTCGACACAATTCTTGTCACGGCAAATGAGAGCCGCCCCATTGACGAATTCTATCCGACATTTATCCAATGGTCTGTCAGTAAAGGTGCAAAGAACACTGACTGGTATTTGAATCCTAAAAAATAAAAGATAGCTGCTGGTGAACCTCGCATCTGCGTGGTTCATCAGCAGAACCAAGGATTATCGGAGACGCGGAATACTGCTGTTGTTTTAGGTATGTTTTGACATATGCGCAAACTGATTGCTGAGCATAGTATATAAACAGGGTTGGTGTATCATATTCGTAAAAGTACAAGATGATGAGAGTTCTTATTGTCGCTAATCATAATACAGGAAGCTATACGCCTTTTATAATTGAGCAGGTCAAGGCCATTCATCAGTTAGGCATTGAGATAGATTATTTTGGAGTTCACGGAAAAGGCATCATGGGATACCTTTCCAATCGTAATGCGTTGAAAGCAAAAATTCGTGATTATCACCCAGACCTCATCCATGCTCATTATGGACTCAGCGGATTGTTGGCCAATCTCCAACGCTCTGTACCTGTTGTGACAACTTACCATGGTAGCGACATTCATGCTTTAGGAAAAAATTTGTTTTTTTCAAAAGCGGCAATGTGGCTTTCTGCCTATAACATTTTTGTCTCTGACAAATTACAAATACAGTCTGGATATCACAAGAGCAAACAACGTGTCATTCCATGTGGTGTTGATACTGCTGCTATTTATCCAATAGATAGGGTTGAAGCACGAAAGTTGCTTGGTTGGGATGTAGATGGGAAATACGTACTCTTTGCAGGAGCTTTTAACAATGAGGTGAAGAACAGCTCTTTGGCCAAGGCTGCCATGGCACTGCTTCCAAATGCCCAATTAGTAGAGATGCGCGGGTTCAATCGTGAACAGGTAAATCAAGTTATGAATGCGGCAGACTGTCTTCTCATGACATCCCATCGCGAGGGTTCACCGCAAGTAATCAAAGAGGCAATGGTTTGCGGAACCCCCATTGTCTCTGTCAACGTTGGAGATGTAAAAGAGGTGTTATCTGGAGTTACAGGATGTTATATCACTTCGTATAATGCTCATGCTATTGTTGAAAATTTACAAAAGGCTTTTTCTTTTACAGGGAAAACAAATGGTCGGCAACGAATATCAGAGCTAGGATTGTCTAATGAATCAATAGCAAAAGAAATTCTGAATGTATATAAAAGTGTAGTAAAACGATGAAAGCAGCGTTTCAAGGTAAATCATTAACAATTAAAGGATTGCAGGGTGTTATTAAATTCCAAAACGACAACATTTCCTATGAGTCGGATGAGTATTCTATTCATACATTTGGCTTTTTTCTTAACATGTCCGAATGCCTCAAGAAATACTCATGCGAGAATGTTGTTGAACTTCTTTGCATGATTATTCATATAGGGGAGTGCCTTCCATTGGTATTACATGGCTGCTATCTTATTGTATTCTTCAACAAAAAGAGTAACCAGCTATATGTTATTAATGATCTCCTTTCCAAACATAGTTTATATTATTATTTTGAGAAAAACTCGAAAACTCTGCTTTTCTCTGATTCATTCTTTTCCACATTAGAACTTGTCAAAGAATATAAATTCCCTTATTCTATAGATAGTCTAGGCGTTAAGATGATGCTATGGCATAGAATGTTCTACGATGAGTTGACGTATGTTCGTGAGATAAAATTCTTAAGACCATTTGATTATATCGAGTTTATTAACGATGATGTAAGGTTAAGGACGATAGAGAAACCAGGAATGGTAGATGTTTCCATGAATGAGGCAGCAGGAGAAATTAATCGTCTTTTCAATAAAGCTGTTAAATTACAGTATCAGAAGAACGAAGAAAATGGCTTCCCTCAAATCACAACGCTGTCAGGTGGCATGGACTCCCGTACCACATTTTTATATGGTTTAGAAAATGGTTACAAAGAGCAGACGTGCTATTGTTATGGCGAGTCCACTTCTGCTGATTATCAGTATGCTCATCAGTTAGCATCCAAGAACAATTGCGATTTTTACTTCCATCCCATAGATGGAGGGAATCATTTGCTGAAGCGTGAAAACATGTGCATGGCCAACGAAGGCCAGATGGTCTATTCTGGACCGTCAGGAGTCTATGACTCCTTGAATTTCTATAATACGGCTCAATGGGGAATTGTTCACACAGGATTGGGTGGCGGAGAGATTATGGGTGACATGAGAGTTGCTGATAATCCCACTAAGTCAGAACAGATAATAGAATCACTAAAATACAAGTTAGGTAAAGGCAAGAAGGACCGCTCGTGGGAATCACTCGTCCGTTCTTTGAGATGTACGGAAGAAGACAGAATACGTATTGAGAATTTCAAACAGCACTATAGAGATTTTAACGAGTTCCAAAGTTTGAATGATATGCGTAGATGTCTGAACGCTCAGAAAATGGCGCAGTCTTTTGGGGTTGAGTATGTCTCTCCTTTCTTGTACGAAGAATTCTTCTGTTATATGCTTCGCATTCCTTTTAGTCTCACTAAAGACAGAAAACTATATCTCTATTGGCAACGCAATTATAATCCAAAGCAATTTGAAACACCCTCTACCTTCCAGTTGGGGTGCAGACCTGAAAACAAAGTGGGTTATTTTGCTAAGAGGTTCTATAAGTATGTGATGAACAGAATGGGCAGAAAGACGGGATATGACATGATACCCGTTGAGTTGTGGCTGAAGGTAAACCCAAAAATTAAACAAACTCAAGACACATGGTATGAGACAGACATGAAGAAATTGGAACATATATTGGACCCGTCTCTTACCCAATTTTTGACAGATGTATGGAATAAAGGAGCTGCATCTCGGCAGAATATCCTGACAGCAACTTGGACATTAAGCAGAATATATGATTAGTGTTGTTATCCCAGTGTATAATGTCGCACCTTACTTGGAACGGTGCGTACAGTCAGCGTTACAGCAGACCTATAAGAATCTGGAAGTGATTCTTGTAGATGACGGCAGTACAGATGGTAGTGGTGGGTTGTGTGACCAATTGGCATTGGCAGACACTCGCATTCGAGTGATTCATCAGGAAAACAAAGGTCTGTCCGAAGCTCGTAATGCGGGGCTTCGACTGGCGACTGGAGAATATGTCGCTTTTATGGACTCCGATGACGAATGGTTGCTCAATGACGGATTGGAGCAGTTGATAAATAATAACAATGAAGGAAAAGATCTGATTGTATTCAAGGGTGTGAACATCTGGAAAGACGGACGTAGGGTTCCTTTTGGAGACTATGACTTGGTGCATATTTCACAATTACCCGATACGCAGTCTGTTTTTTCTCATCTTGTGGAGACACAGATGTTCCAAATGAGTGCCTGCTTCATACTGGTACGCAGAAAACTCTTGATAGACGATGAATTGTATTTCCACTCCGGCTTAATCAGCGAGGATGTACAATGGAGTCTGACTCTCTGGCAACACATACAATCTGTGTGTGTGACCAACATTGAATTCTACGGGTATTACCACCATAGTAACAGTATCTCTACTACGGTATCTCTTCGCGTATATGAGAGTTATGACAAGATGTTTTCCTATTGGAAGGTTCAATGTGACAACGGTTGCGAAAACTCAACGGCTATCAGGACCTACTTGTCTCTCTTGTGGGTCAGCATATCATATGTATATTATAAGTTGAAAACAAGTGAGAAAACTATCGCATTTAACATTCTTCGAAATCATGCCGACCTATTTTCATATGCAAATACTTCAAAGTCAAGACGTGTGGCGAATATGTTAAAAGTATTTGGAGTTAAAAATACTATTTTGTTTTTAGGTCGGTACTGGCAATTACGAACTTGGATAAAAGGGAATGCTCTACAAGCATCATAACAATATCTTCATCTACGGTTTGCTGTCGATGGGTATGATAGCCTGTATAACCAATCAGCGCTCTTTTGATCTGATGGCTGTAGGGACATTTTGGGCATTTATTTCGCAGATGGGCTTGTTGCTATTCTTTGCGAAGGAAGAGGAACGAGACTATTCCGAAAAAACATTATTCGTGACAGTGTTGACATACAGCATATTATTAGGGAGTGTATTCATGTCCTTGTCCGAGTATTATGAAGGTGATACCTTTATGATGACCAAGAAAGACGCTATGCTATACTTCAAAGAAAGTATGAGGGCGTATCAGGTGGGGTTTTGGGAAAACATGAAGTACATAATAAAAACATACGATTTCGACGACTGGGGTGCTTTTACGTATGACAGTTTTCTGATGTCCATCATACCCAGCAAGTTCTTTCTTAACTTCTCCTATATGGTAGCAGGTGCTATATCATCTGTGTTGCTGTTTCGCATAGGTAGCCATTACATGCCAGTGTCACACGCTTTTGTTGGAGCAATGGCTTATGGGACGTCGTCATTCCTTGTTATGTTAAATTGTACTTTCCTGAAGGAGCCTATGTTTGTTTTCTTTATCATTTGTACGATGTATAATCTCTCCAGGGGTATGCATCAAGAAAGCAACTACGCATATCTGCTGGCTCTTTTCTTCTTATGTATCATATTTTTTTTCCGACCTGCAGTAGCCGTATTCCTCATTATGTCATTTGGTATCTATGTTGCAGTCAAACAACATGGAAGTGCTTTGTCTTTCTTTTTCTATTTGGCTGCTGCAGCTATGTTGCTTGTATCGATAAAATATATGATGGATTTGACAGATCGCTATTCAGGCAGCTATGACGAAAAAATGGCAGAGAGTGGAAATGACAAGGCATATTCGGGTGGCTTCAATATCTTTGTAAACATATTCGGTGGCTTTTTTGGACCATTCCCAACACTGTTTACTAAACATGAAGCACCGTCAACCATTCAATATTATGGTGCCGGTCTGACATATAGACTTTTTATGATATTTCCTTTTTTGGGAGGACTTTTTCTTGTCTTTAAAAATAAAGTGAAAGAATTGCTACCTATCACCATATTCATCTTGGTAGAGATGTTAGTTACTGGTATAGTTGCCGCAAGTCTGGAGTTGCGTAAGGTGATGCCACACATACCTCTTACATACATCGTTTCGTTTTACGGGCTATCCCAGTGGCAGAAATCAAAGATTCTTCAACGCATTCCATATTCACTTATTTGTAGTGTCGCTATTGGTATTATGTTTTTGTGGAGTGTTATTAAGGCAAAATAATAAAAGTTCTTATTGAAACCAACTATAATATATACCAAAAGGATATTTGCATGCCAAAACTATAACATAGTCATCCTCATAAACATTAAATTGGAATATGAAAATTCAAATCGACATTAATCATCCCGCTCACGTCCACTATTACCGCAATTTTATCAAATTGATGGAGGCCAAGGGACACAAATTCTGCGTCACCAACCGCGACAGCAAGATGATCAACCAATTGCTGGACTATTATGGCATTGAGCACACCGTACGTAATAAGCGTCCTGAGAAGAAAGGGACTGTTGCATCGCTTATGAACCTTCTGAGAATGATTCTTTGGTGCATACGCAAGTCGATCACATTTCACCCAGACATGTATATGGGTTTTGCGTCCTCTGCCTGTGCCATTACATCTTTTTTGTTTAGGAAACCAAGCATTCTGATAGATGACACAGAGCATAATGCAATGAATCATAAACTTTATATGCCTTTCTGTTCTGCTGTCCTCACCCCTTTCTATTTTAAGAAAAACCTGGGTAACGAGAAAAAGCAGATTCGATTCAATGCATACGTAGAACAACTCTATCTGCATAGCGTTTACTTTAAGAGTAGTAAGCAAGTCTTGGAGGAACTGAACGTAAAGCCGAAAGAGTATGTCATAATTCGCTACATTGCCTACGATGCGCATCACGACTTGAAGGTTCATCCAATATCGGAAGAGACAAAGAAAAATATTGTAAAAGAGATTTCCAAACGTTACCGAGTGTTTGTTTCACTGGAGAAAAGTGTAAAGGATCCATTCTATGATGACTATGTGCTGAAAATATCTCCAGAGAAAATGCACGACTTGGAAGCGAACGCCAAATTCATGATAGCAGAGGGCGCTACGATGGCCTCGGAGGCATTTTTACTGGGCGTCCCCTATTTGTACTTGAATCCGCTGATAGTTGGCTATATGGACTATCAGTGTACACACTATCCTAACAGATGCTTCAAGACAACCAATGGTGACGAGGCAATGAAGATTGTCAGCCAGTTAATGGACATCGAAATAGACGGGGAAGCAGAGAGGAAAAAAGTGGAAGAACAAACCATCAACCCCACAGCATATCTTGAAAAGTTCGTGGAAGATTATTTTGCGAAAGGATAGATATTGAAGTGAATAGCATCCGATAATGAATTTTAACATTGGATATATCATTCATTATATTCTGAACTATGATACAGGGATTCCCCTCATTATATTCATCGGTATTATCATCGTTGTATGTAATATCATCCTTATTCTGTATTATACAAGAATTAATAATCGGATGTTTGTACGAAAAGCCTCAGTATGTTTGTTTATTGGATATGTGGGTTTAGTATTATGCACAACGATCATCTTCAGAACAGAATCTGATGAAATGAAATACGTACTATGCCCATTTAAAAGCTATATAGGAATATATAACAAAATGCTGGCTCAGAACATACTGAACATAGTGCTGTTCATGCCAATTGGTTTTTTGACCGGTGCAGCATTAAAGAAAAAGCATATATTGAATGCTATCAAGATTGGTGTTAGCTTCTCTCTATTTATTGAAGTGATACAATTAATATCAAGACGTGGAGTTTGCAATATTGACGATGTCATTCATAACACATTGGGCTGCGTCATAGGTTTTGCAGGCTTTGTGCTATGCTATAAAATGGCGAGACGCATTGCATAGATAATCTGATGACACTATATACTGACAGTATCCACAAAATAGCATACGCGACCGATGCATCTGTGTATCGGGAGATACCGTATGGCGTGGCTTATCCGGAAACGGAGGACGACATACGGGAACTCATGCGCATAGCCAAGGAAAAAGGTGTTGACCTGATTCCGAGGGCTGGCGGCACCTCACTGGCAGGTCAGGTGGTGGGTAGTGGTATAGTTGTGGATATCAGCAAGCATTGGAACAAAATACTGGAAATCAATGCTGAGGAACGCTGGGCAAGGGTACAGCCTGGCGTGGTGCGCGATGAGTTGAATATTGCTTTGAAACCATACGGTCTGTTTTTTAGCCCTGAGACCTCTACCAGCAACCGCTGTTGCATTGGCGGTATGTTTGGCAACAACTCCTGCGGTACACATTCATTGGTCTATGGTAGTACACGACATCATGTGATTGCATGCAAAGGAATCTTGTCGGATGGAACGTCGTTTGATACACAGAAATTAGCAGAGACAGGCTATCGTGAATCTCTACCGCTTTTGGATGCCATATTGTCTCAGTTGGAACATTGGGTATCAGATGATAAGACTCGTTCGCTGATAGAAAAGAGTTATCCGGACAAAGAATTGCAACGTCGCAGTTGTGGCTATGCTATCGATGAAGCCATTGAATCTGTTGAGGAAGACAAAGGATTGGCTCTTTGCAAACTTTTGGCAGGAAGTGAAGGAACACTGGCATTTATTACGGAGATTACGCTAAGTCTTGATTCATTGCCCCCCAAGGAGGTCATGGCGGTCTGTGGTCATTGCGATGCCATGGAGAAAAGCTTCGAGGCGAATCTGGTTGCTTTGAAACACCAGCCAACAGCTGTAGAACTGATTGACGGCGAAATCTTAGAACTGAGCAAGAGCAACGCAGAACAACAACGTAATCGATTCTTCGTAGAGGGGGATCCAGCCGCATTACTCATTACAGAGTTGAGGGCTGAAACCAGAGAAGAATTAGATAGCCAAGCAGCAGCCTTGGAAAAAGACCTACTTGACAGTGGACTTATATATAAATGTACGCGCGTATATGGTGCCGATGTCAGCAAGGTGTGGAATTTGCGTAAGGCAGGATTAGGCATCCTTGGTAGTATGAAGGGCGATGCAAAACCCATGGGTGTCATTGAAGACACGGCTGTAGCCCCAAGCAGGTTGCCGGCTTACATGAAAGACTTCCGGGAATTGCTGGACAAGTTAGGAGCAAAGTGTGTATTTTATGGCCACATCAGTACAGGAGAACTACATCTGCGTCCAATTCTCAACCTAAAGACGAAAGAGGGTAGGGTACTCTTCCGCACATTAGCACAAGAGACAGCTCTGTTGGTGAAGAAACATCGTGGAAGTATCAGTGGTGAGCATGGTGATGGCCGGTTGCGTGGAGAGTTCATCCCTTTGCTTTATGGAGAAAAGGCTTACGAACTGATGCGACAGGTGAAGCAATGCTGGGATCCTGAAGGCCTGTTTAATCGCCATAAGATAGTGAATACGCTGCCAATGGACTCCATGCTCCGATTTGAAGAAGGCCAGCAATACAAGATAGAAGAATTAATCGGTACTGACCAAACCTATTTCAATTGGAAAGCAGCATTTGATGAGTGTACTGCACCAGGTGCCACAGGAGCCAAGTCACAGACACATGCCTTGATGTGTACCATCGAACAGTGCAATGGCTCTGGTGATTGCAGGAAATCCAATATCATTGGTGGAACAATGTGTCCTGCCTTCAAGGTCAGTGGCGACGAACTCAAGACTACCCGAGCAAGAGCCAATGTGTTACGCGAGCTATTAACTCGTGGTGGCGAATGGACCAGCATCAAGGAAATTCTTGATACTTGTCTGGCTTGCAAGGGCTGTCATGGTGAATGTCCATCGAATGTGGATATCACAAGACTCAGGGCAGAATTGTTGCAGCATTATTACAACCAGCATGGCACACCCTTACGTTCATGGTTAGTAGCCAGAACGGCACAAATGGAAGATTACTTCCAGCACCTTCGTCCGCTTTATAACTTCTTCGTTTCGTTCAAGCCTACAGCATCGCTCATCAAAAAGGCGATAGGGTTTGCAGACGAACGAGAACTTCCGAAGCTTAAGAAAATGTATATCTCTAAGCAGATAAAGGAAGGCGATAAGAAAGTATGGCTCTTCTTGGACGAGTTTACTCGTAACCATGAGCCTGAGATAGCAGAGGCTTTCATAGCCATGCTTTCCACCATGGGCTATAGTGTGAGCATTCCCAAACATCAAGAGAGTGGACGGGCAGCTATTTCAAAGGGGTGCCTGAAACGTGCAAAACAACTGGCAAGCCAAAATGTGCGGATGTTAAAGGACATCGTATCGGAAGAAAAGCCCTTGGTAGGTATTGAGCCATCATGCATCCTCTCCTTCCGAGACGAATACCCTGATTTGGTGCCTGCAGAACTTCGCAATGATGCCAAAGCATTAGGTCAGCATAGTCTGTTGTTCGATGAATTCCTGTTGCGCGAAATCAGGGCAGGTCATATCAGACGCGAGAGTTTCAACCAAACTCCTATAGAGATATTCCTACACGGTCATTGCCACCAAAAGGCATTGGTAGGTGTAGAAGTGATGGCAGAAGTATTACGTCAATTACTGAATGCCAAAGTGAATGTTATTCCAAGCGGATGTTGTGGTATGGCTGGTTCGTTCGGCTACGAGGAGGAACATTATAAGACTTCGTTAGAAATCGGTGAAATGGTGCTTTTCCCCTCTGTAAGAGAAATTGAAAATGGAAAATTGAAAATTGAAAATTCTGTTCCAACTTATGTCATTGCACCCGGAACTTCGTGCCGACAGCAAATCTTGGATGGTACAGGAATAAAGGCCGTTCATCCCCTAGAAATACTATACAAATACTATCATTCCAAGGAACATATGTTCATAGCCCAATGAACATATGTTCATACCCACTACGAACATATGTGAAAACGCTCACGAACATATGTTCATTGAAAATGGGAAAAATATAGATAAACCAAATAATAAAGAAATGACTAAAAAGAAAACTAAAATGAAAAATTTTGCTCTTATCGGTGCAGCGGGCTATATTGCCCCTCGTCACATTAAAGCTATTGCTGATACTGGTAACAATCTGATGGTAGCCTATGACAAGTTCGACAGTGTGGGACGACTCGACAGTTCGTTCCCTGACTGTATGTTCTATACAGAGAATGAGCAGTTCGACCGTTTCTGCTCGAAGCAGATGCGTAAGGAAAACAAGCTGGACTTTACTTCTATCTGTACTCCTAACTACACGCATGATGCTTTTATCCGTTACGGATTGCGCTTGGGAACAGACGTCATCTGTGAAAAGCCGTTGGTGCTGAACCCCTGGAACATCGACAACTTGGTAGAGATGGAGCAGGAAACAGGTCATAAGGCTTACACCATCCTGCAGCTGCGTCTGCACGATGCCATCGTAGCCCTGAAGAAAAAGGTGGATGAAGGCCCTCAGGACAAGATTCATGATGTAGACCTTACTTATATTACCTCGCGTGGTAAGTGGTACTATATTTCTTGGAAGGGTGACATCCGCAAGAGTGGCGGTGTGGCTACCAACATCGGTGTTCACTTCTACGACATGCTGCAGTGGGTGTTCGGTCCCGTAAAGCGCAATGTGGTTCATGTGATGAGCTTCGACCGTGTGTCTGGTTACCTAGAACTGGAGAAAGCCCGTGTTCGTTATTTCCTGAGCATCAATGCCGAGTGTCTTCCTCCCAATGCCGTTCAAGGTGAGAAGAGAACCTATCGCACACTGAACATCGATGGTGAAGAGTTTGAATTCAGCGTAGGCTTCACAGAGCTGCACACCAAGAGCTATGAGAAGATTCTGGCAGGTGAAGGCTTCCGCATCAGTGAGGCACGTCCCAGCATCGAGATTGTCAGTGACATCCGCAATGCCTCCCCCATCGGCTTGAAGGGTGATTATCATCCTATGGCAAGGATGCCATTGGCTGCACACCCCTTCGGATGGGATGACAAGAGATAACCTCTTACATCTTCCATCTAACATC
>Ga0310691_10003002_pt1 | contig 20996 bp, 18 predicted proteins | sample 176DNAGHGlowgp2_FD_203887 | JGI IMG/M metagenome (GOLD analysis project Ga0310691, IMG submission 203887) | Sheep rumen microbial communities from Palmerston North, Manawatu-Wanganui, New Zealand - 1766 DNA GHGlow gp2 (v2) (version 2) | ecosystem: Host-associated > Mammals > Digestive system >...
GGCACCTGCACGGTGCAGTGTGCCTATGCTCCTGAATATCGGGCTACAGTACCCTCGATGATATTGAATATAAAATAATATGTAATGAAAAAGAAACTGATCATACCCACCATCTTTCTTTTGGCTGCACTTCCCGTGTCGGCACAGAAACTCGTTGCCGAGAAGACTACCGTAGATGTTGGTCGCACGGGCTACCAACATCCTGTTACCGCTGTGTTCGAATTTAAGGTTAAAGGCTCCAAAAGGGTCAGAATAGAATCTGTCAAACCCGACTGCAATTGTACCACTGTCGACTATCCTTCAGGCAATCAGAGCGATAAGTTCCAAATCCGTATGACCTACGATGCCCGCCAGCTGGGACATTTCAACAAGCAGGCCGCCGTGCTGACCAATACCTCCCCCAAACCACTCTATATCACCATGACCGGTGTGGTGCTTGAGCACTATGTCGACCTCTCTGGCAACTATCCCGTCGAGATGGGCGACCTACGGTTAGACCGCAATACGGTAGAGTTCGACGATGCCAACAAGGGAGACCAACTCGAACAGGTGCTACGCATCTATAATAATGGAACGAAGGTCTATCATCCTAATGTGATGCACCTGCCGTCTTACCTGTCGGCTCAGATGCTGCCCAGTCAGCTACAACCCGGCGAAGAGGGCGAAATTATCCTCCGCCTCAACTCCGCTAAGTTACACAACTACGGACTGACCCAGTCCTCGGTTTATCTTGCTGGCAACCCAGGCGACAAGGTCCGCTCCGACCACGAGATTAGCATCTCGGCCATCCTGCTGCCAGCCTTTAAGGCTCATCCGCAGAACCCTGCCAAGATACAGCTCTCCCGTGAGACCGTCAATATCGATTTCGAGGGAAAAGCAAAGAAAACTGAGGTTATTGACATCGTGAACACAGGTCGGTCGCAACTGAAAATATCGTCACTTCAGATGTTTACCGGTGGGCTGAAGATTTCACTCGGCAGGCGTGAACTCGCTCCCGGTGAGTCTACCAAGCTCAAGATTACCGCCCACCGCGACGCTCTGAAGAAGGTGCGCACCCAACCCCGTGTACTGATGATAACCAACGACCCGGAGAAACCGAAAGTCACGATAACGATTCATGCAAAATAAGATGATTATGGAACATCCCGAAAACAGTTCAGAATATGCCGGTCTACAGGTAAATAGCGGGGTCGAGCAGCCCAGCATCATCAATCCCTACTTGAAGCACCGTCGCGTCCGTCGTCGCGAGCTCTCAGCTGCTGAGATGGTTGAGGGCATCGTCAAGGGCGACACAACCATCCTCTCGCAGGCGGTCACCCTCGTCGAAAGTGTCAACCCCGACCATCAGGCCAAGGCGCAGGAGGTCATCAACAAGTGCCTGCCCTATAGTGGCAACAGCATCCGCATAGGCATCAGCGGAGTGCCCGGTGCAGGCAAGTCGACCAGCATCGACGAGTTTGGAATCCACGTGCTCCGCGAGAAAGGCGGCCGACTGGCCGTTCTGGCCATCGACCCTTCGTCAGAACGCTCCAAAGGCAGTATCTTGGGAGACAAGACGCGTATGGAGAAGCTGTCGGTTCATCCCGACTCTTTCATACGTCCCAGCCCAACGGCTGGTTCCCTGGGGGGCGTAGCCCGCAAGACCCGCGAGACCATCATCCTCTGTGAGGCTGCAGGCTTCGACAAGATTTTCGTCGAGACCGTCGGTGTTGGGCAGTCGGAGACTGCCTGCCACTCGATGGTCGACTTCTTCCTGCTCATCCAGCTGGCCGGGACGGGCGACGACCTACAGGGCATCAAGCGCGGCATCATGGAAATCTGCGACGGCATCGTCATCAATAAGTGCGACGGCGACAATGTCGACAAGTGCCACATGGCTGCCACCAACTTCCGTAATGCGCTACACTTTTTCCCCATGCCTGAGAGCGGATGGCTGCCCAAGGTGCTTTGCTATAGCGGATTTTATGGCTATGGCATCAAGGAGGTGTGGGATATGATTTATCAGTATATTGACTTCGTGAAGGCAAACGGCTACTTCAACTATCGTCGCAACGAGCAGTCGAAATACTGGATGTATGAGACCATCAACGAGCAGTTGCGCCTGAACTTCTATAACAATTCTGCCATCCAGCAACAGCTGCAAACTGCGGAACGCTCTGTGCTGGGAGGTCAGCAAACCTCCTTCACTGCAGCCCAGCAGCTGTTGGACACCTATTTTAATGAGTTATGCTTCAAATCGAAATAGACAGCGGCAGCGGCTTCTGCTTCGGGGTGACCACCGCCATTCAGAAGGCAGAGGAAGAGCTGGCCAAGGGCAACACCCTTTATTGCCTGGGCGATATCGTGCACAACGGAATGGAGTGCGAGCGTCTGCGACAAATGGGGCTCGTTACCATCGACCATCAGCAACTGCAGCAACTGCACCATGTAAAGGTACTGCTCAGGGCTCACGGTGAACCACCTGAGACCTACGCAATGGCCCAGCGCAACGGCATAGAGATTATCGATGCCACATGCCCCGTAGTACTACAGCTGCAGAAGCGCATCAAAAAGCAGTACGAACTTGGAGACGGACAGATAGTCATCTTTGGGAAGAAAGGACATGCTGAGGTGCTCGGACTGGTGGGGCAGACACAGTCGACAGCCATTGTTATCGAGAATTTCGACGAGGTGAAACGCCTTGATTTCTCACGCGACATCTTTCTCTATTCCCAGACCACCAAGTCGCTCGACGAGTTTCATCGCATCATCGACTACATCCAGTCGCACATCGCCCCGTCGGCCACCTTCAAGAGCTTTGACACCATCTGCCGCTCTGTGGCCAACCGCATGCCCAACATCTCGCAGTTTGCCACCCGCCACGACCTTATCCTCTTTGTCTGCGGCCGTAAGAGCAGCAACGGCAAGGTGCTCTTCAACGAGTGTCTGCGTGTCAATCCCAATACGCATCTCATCGAAGGACCAGACGAGATAGAACCCGCCTGGCTCAATGGCATCCATACCGTTGGTATCTGTGGGGCAACCTCAACGCCCAAGTGGCTCATGGAACGGTGCCGTGATGCCATTCAGGCGCAATAAGGCTGGTCGTCAGCGCAACTTCTGATATACTTCGCGCAGCGACTGCTCGCTGCCCACATTCCCCGGGAAGATGATATAGGGGAACATGTGAGTCATTACGCAGGGAACGCTGTTCACCACCTGGCCCAATACGCGAGCTGAGCTAATGTCCAGACCTTTGGTCAGGATGTCGTGCGACGTGATGCCCCCCTTGCCCACCAAATAGGCGGGAGTATAGGGAAGTCGCCGTACTATGTCTACCAGGAAGTCGCTCACCTGTTGGCCCAGGTGCTGACGCTGGTCGGCATCCGCCAAGCGAATCTCTTGGCGCGAGGTGTAGACCACAGGAGTCAGCCCCTGCTCCACTACCTGTCTAATCACATCCAGCGTCTCCAACATCAGCGGGTCGGCATCGTTCAGTATGCGCTGCACATCCACCTCCACTGCACATGTTCCTTCTGCCTGCAACAGGCACTCCAGCTGTAAGGTGGTCTTCTTCACGTGTGATCCCACGACGAAGCAGCCCACACCGTCGTGCTTCAGCATAGTGCGGTCCAACAAGGGCTTGTCGCTAATGCCACTAATAGCTTTTGGCAGCGACGATGAACAGCGTATTACTATAGCGTCATTGCTCTGAAGCTTTTGGAAAATTTTCTTGGCATACTGTATCAGGGCGGTGTAGTCTTGGGCATCGATAATGTCGTAGTCGTCAGCGTTGGCTCCCTTTTCCTTGATATAATCACGCAACACGCTGCTGTGATAGCCAAATACGTTGTCGTGGGCAAACTCCGTCTCGCTGACAGGAATTAGGCGTTCGCCGTCCTTCATATAGTGGATGCCGTCAATGGTCACGCGCCCGGCTTCGATGAAGGCCGGGCAGAAAGGAGTCTTCTCTGCTACACGAATGCCGTTCTCCGCCAGCACCTCGCGCATCACGTCAGTCTCCAGAGGGAAGTGTCCGCGCAGGCAACTGTCCGAGCGACTGACCACAATAAGGCCGAAACCAAAGTCTTTATTCACTCTGACCACCATTTCCATTGCCTCGCGAGTCACTCGTGCAGCATCCTCACGTGTCATCGCACGGGTATTGGTCAGCACATAGAAGAAAGGCTCCTTGTCCTCAAAGCCCTGGCGCATGCTCGCCTCATCCCAGCGAGTAATCAACATACATCCATGAACCGTCTGTATGCCCGTCGGGTCGTCATCCAGCACCACCATCTTCCATGGTCTCACAGCTTCTTCTTTCATATCTTACCTCTTACTTCTCAAATCTTTATATGTTGCATCTCCCGAGCTTCAGCAGGCGTAGCAGGCTCGCAGCCCATCATACGTATCAAAGCCACCAGCCGCTCCACCAGCTCTGCGTTCGTATGAGCCCGCTTGCCAGGAGCATAGTAGAAGGAATCCTCGAAACCTACTCGCACAGCTGAGGCACCCATCCCGATGGCACAGGCCAGAATCGAGAAATCTTTCATCGAGTCGTGTGTCACACCCCAGCTGCATCCCGGCTCCATCAGCGATGTGAGCATCGCCAGGTTCCTACCTGTTGCCGAGAGGTTAGACGAATTGCCCGGACCCACGCAGAAGTTATAGTGCAACGGACGGTGCAGCACTCCTTCGTCAGCCAGTCGTGTGGCACACTCCACATGGCTCAGGTCAAACAGTTCCATCTCCGGCACAGTGTTCGTCTCGTCCAGCCGCTTGGCCCAGTAGCGCAAGTCGGGCATCGTGTTCACATACACCGTCTCTCCAAAGTTCACCGAACCCATGTTCAGCGAGGCCACCTCCACCTCTGGCACGTCCAGACTGACACACCGCTCAGCCAGCGTCAGTGTCGACAAACCGCCTGTAGAGCCTTGAACTATCATGTCTGTCTCCTGCCTGATAAGACCGATGGTCTGGCGAAACACGTCCAGTTCAAACGTCGGATTTCCTTTCAGGTCGCGCGTATGCAGATGAACCTCACACGCTCCTGCCTTGTAGCAGTTGATGGTGTCCTCGGCTATCTCCTCCGGGGTCAGCGGGTTCTTGCACTCGGCAGGGATTTCCTTGCCCACATGGCACACTGGTGCCACTGTCACAATAATCTTTCTCATATTCGTTCTTATTTATTGAATAATCAACTCTTACCTGTCTACTCCTCAAAGAATTGTATCGCCAGCATAGTCAGGTCGTCGCTCTGTTCCGCCCCACCCACAAAATCGTGTACAGCACGCTCCATCTGCTTGATGAGCATCTGGGGCTGATGGCTATTCTCGCTCAACGCAGCCTCAGCCACCTTCAATACGCGCTCTTCACCAAACTGGGCGTGGTTGAAGTCCTCAGCCTCGTTAAGACCATCGGTAAAGAGGAAGATGGTGGTCTCCGTGTCGATGGCCTCCTTCTGCAGTGTGAACTGCCAGCTGGACTCCACACCCAGCGGCAGATTGGAGTCGCACGGCAGCCATCCCACCTTGCGCCCTAACAGCAGCGGTGCATCGTGGCCTGCGTTGCAGTATTCCAGCAATCCAGTCTTCAAGTGCAGCACACCGATGAAGAGCGTAACAAACATATTGTTGTCGTTGTTGTCGGCCAGCGATGTGTTCAGTTCTTGCATGATAATGTTAGCCTGCGCCTCGTGGTTCGACACGTTACGGAACAGCGCTCTCGTGACAGCCATCACCAGCGATGCCGGCACACCCTTGCCCGACACGTCGCCAATGCAGAAGAACAGGCGTTCGTCGCGGATGTAGAAGTCGAACAGGTCGCCTCCAACGCCCTTGGCGGGGGTCAGCATGCCGAAGATGTCTATATCGTGGCGCTCAGGGTATGGCGGGAATGTCTTGGGCAGCATCGACATCTGTATGTCGTGCGCAATCTTCAGCTCGCTCTCTATCGCCACCTTGGCGGCAGTGGTCAGTTTCAACTCGTCCACATAGAGCGTCAGCGACTCCTGCATCTGCTGGAACGAGTCGCGCAGATGACTGATCTCGTCATTATGCTTGATGACGGGAAGTGGTGCATCGAAGTGTCCCTTTGCCACCTCGTGGGCCGACTCCGCCAGCTGTGTCAGCGGCTTGGCGGTGCGACGGATGGTGATACGGCATACGACAAACAATACCAGCAGAGCCAGTACGATGAGCACTATGAGGATGACCATCAGGGCATAGCCTATCATGTTAATGGCTAATGAGGGAATGACCATTCCTATCGACCAATTCGTGAAATCGATGGGGGCATAAAGCAGACAGTAGTCCCTATCTTTGTAACTGAATACCTTTTCAGAAACCATAAACTCATTGTTGGCGCTGTTCTTGCCTGCTGTCATTTCTTGGGCCAGTACACGAAGGGTGGTGTCCCGCAGTTCCTTTGCGGTGTTGAAGATGTTGTCGTGCAGGATGCGCGACTTGTCAGGGAAAGTTATATAAGTACCAGCGCGGTCGGTGACGAAAGCGAAAAGATGCATGTTCCTGTCTCTCCCGTGTTTATCGTCCTCATCCCAGTTCTTGTCTGGTTCTATGATGTTGTTCTTGAACGTGCGCTGTTGGATACGCTCCAGCTCATCCTGCAGCCAGGTCAGCGACAGGTCGGCCCCCATTACGGCAACCACTACTCCCTGACGGTCACGGATAGGCATGATGTAGGGAACGACAGGCTGAAGCGAGTCACCCCCAGCAAAGAATGGCTTGCCCCAGTAGCCCTCCTTGCTCTTGAGTGCCTCGACGAACCACTCAGCATTCAGATAGTCTTGCTTACCTTGGTTTCCTCGCGTGATGACGGTTCCGCTGTCCTGGCGGCAAGCATAAGGCTGGTAGCTGTCTCCCTTCTGCGGGTAGTAGCCCTTGACAAAGCTGATGCCGCAACTCCGGATATAGGGATTTTGGCTCACCATACGTTCCATGATGGCCTGCATCCTGTCGGGATGTGGCAGGTTGGCTTCTATCTCGTAGGCATTGTTGACTGCTGCCACGTGGACATCAGAAAATACGCGCTGCAATGACTCGCGAGTGTTGTTCAGCAGACCATGATAGAGGATGTCCGACTCCAGCTCTATCAGCGTCATGCTCATTCTGCAGATGAAATATGAGGCTAAGCTCATGGTAATCAGCAAAGCCAATACGACACGCCACGTCAGACGCTTGGCAAAACTATGGGTTTTCTTCTTTTTCTCCTTCATAAAGACCTGGTATGTTGTTTTTGCTGACAAAGATACGAATTATTTCTGATATAGACAAAAAATACAACTCCGTATGGTGATAAGTTCCTAAATATGATTTGTTTCTACGATATCTAATTATTCCCAACAGACTTCTTCCTTCGCTCTACCCATACCCTATCCAAGCAGTACTCAGTGCCTTCCCAAGGTAATAGCGGCCTTTTAAACTTGGCTACACCTTGGCTACACCTTGGGTAGACCTTGGGTAGACCTTGGGTAGAGTGAGTAATCTCGTCGAGAGTGAATATTCTTACAATGTCCACTCGTACGTATCGTAGCAGACGGCTCGTCCTCCGAAGCCCTCCTTCTGGTAGATGAGCGACTCGTTCAGCACATCACTATGCGTCTCTGTAGACTTGCCAAAATCGAGATACAGCGTGTGAGGATAGGTACGCAGAATCTCATCCACTATAGCATTTACCACGCCCAACCGTTTACCCTCTGGAGTAGCTGCAATATACTGGGTATGAACGACCTGCGGCGTTAAGTAGACTACGCAGCCTCCCAGCAGACGACCTTCCTTTCGGGCCTCGAAGAGCACGATATGCTCAGGGAAGCGCTGATGAAGCAGCAGTATCTCGTCCAAGGAATGGACAGGTCTGACTCCATGTCGCGTTTGCAGATTATCTGAGAGTATCTGCCAGAAGCTGGCATAATCAGTACCAATACCTGTCTTCACCTCTTGGCTTTGGGCCACTTTCAACCCATGCCGACGGTCTTTTTTCCATTTCAGCAGACGAGCCAACACGATGGTTGACGAGACATCGCGCTCAACAAGCCGCGCATCGAAGACACGCCATATAGCATAGAGAGACTCCTCAGCAGGCAACTGATGATATATCCAGGGAATGGCCTTATAGACAACCCGATGGAACCCGCGCTCCGACAGATAGTGCCGCCATAGGGTAAAAAGCTCTATCACATGGGCTGTGGTAGCTTCACATCCCATCACCAGCCCACCATAGGTGAGTCCCTGATGAGAGTAAAACACCTGTCCCCGCTCATTGGCCGGAAGGAGTGCATAGAGCTGATTGTCACGGTAAAACAGTAGCGAATGGTCCTCGAAGCGGTCGCTATGGTAATCCATGTAGCTGCGATGGAAGAGGAATGTACCATTCTTCGACTGCACCACAAACTGGTTCCACTCCTCAGCCCTATCTGGAGTATATCTTATTATTTCGAACATCCTACGTATCTTAGGAAATCATCATATTCATAGATATAATCGGCCTCATCATAATGCTCTGAGGCCAGCACCAAACAGACTGCCCCGCTGGAGAAATCGTCCAGCGTTCGCCATATATTCGTTTCAATGAGCAATCCCTGCCAAGGGTGATTCAGCAGGATGGTCTCTCGCTCGCGACCGTTGTCGAGCGTCACATGGAACGACCCGCTGACTGCAATCAGCAACTGGCGCAGGCGCTTATGGGCATGCCCGCCGCGCCCCATTCCACCAGGAACATCATAGACCCAGTAGGCCCGCCTGATGTCAAACGGAACCATGCTGGCCCCCTCGGCAAAAGTCAGGTTGCCGCGAGGGTCAGTGATTCTGGGCAGATCTATGATTCGTCCTATCATTTCTTCATATAAGGTTCAGTGCCGAGGACCGTCTTGGCCAGGCGCTTGGCTTTGTCGCGCAGCGCATTGACATCGTCGCCTACCTCGCCATAGCACAGCACGACACCCATGCGGCGACCCTTGTGGGCTTCGGGTTTGCCAAAGATACGGATGCGGGTGCGGTCTTCCTTCAGGGCCTCGTCGAGGTTGTAGGGCAGCAGCGAGCGGTCGACAGGCGTGTTGGCCTCAACAGGCGACAGGATGACCGCTGATGCTCCGGCATGCTCCAGATGGATGGCAGGGATAGGCAGTCCCATGACGGCACGGAAATGTAGCTCGAACTCTGAGAGGTTGGTGGTGTGTCCCAGCGTCACCATACCCGTATCGTGCGGACGGGGTGAGAGTTCGGAGAAGATAACCTCTCCCTGCTTGGTCAGGAAGAACTCGACACCCCAGATGCCGGCACCCGTCAGGGCCTTCGTCACCTGGTCGGCCATGTGCTGTGCCTGCTTCAGGGCCTCATCAGAAATTTTGTACGGCTGCCATGACTCACGGTAGTCGCCACCCTTCTGCACATGACCTATCGGGGGGCAGAACAGCGTAGGCCAGCCGTGCTGCTGGGTGACGGTGAGCAGCGTGAACTCAGACTCGAAGTCGATGAACTCCTCGATGATAACTTCCTTCACGTCGCCACGGCCTTCTTCCATGGCCTCGCGGAAAGCCTCAGCCAGTTCCTCGTCGTTGTGGACGTAGCTCTGTCCGTGACCGCTGGACGACATGAGGGGCTTCACCACACAGGGGAAGCCAATCTCGTCGGCAGCCTTCTTGAATTCGTCGAACGTCTTGGCATAGAAATACTTAGCCGTGCGCAGTCCTAACTCCTTCGAGGCCAAATCACGAATGGCGCGACGGTTCATAGTGTAGTTGACGGCACGGGCCGACGGCACCACCTGAATGCCTTCTTCTTCGAACTTGAAGAGGCGCTCGGTACGGATAGCCTCAATCTCTGGCACGATGATGTCGGGCTGATGCTTGCGCACCACAGCCTCCAAGGCATCGCCGTCGAGCATGGAAAACACTTCGCGCTCATCAGCCACCTGCATGGCCGGCGCATTATCGTAGCGGTCGCAGGCAATCACATACTGGCCGGCACGCATGGCGGCAATCACAAACTCCTTACCCAGTTCTCCTGAGCCTAAAAGCAAAATCTTCTTCATAGTCTATCGGTTTGCATACATATTGTCATAATACTTCTGATAGTCGCCGCTGGTGACATTGTCGAGCCACTCCTGGTTGTCGAGATACCAGCGTACGGTACGCTCTATGCCTTCCTCGAACTGTAGTGACGGTTCCCAGCCCAGCTCGCGCTGCAGCTTCGTGGAATCGATGGCATAGCGCAGATCGTGGCCAGCACGGTCGGTGACATAGGTGATGAGGTCCATATCCTCGCCCTCCTTGCGACCAAGGAGACGGTCGACCGTATTGATCAGCACACGGATGATGTCGATGTTCTTCCATTCGTTGAAGCCACCTATATTATAAGTGTCAGCCACCTTGCCCTCATGGAAGATGAGGTCGATGGCGCGGGCATGATCTTCAACGAAGAGCCAGTCGCGCACGTTCTCGCCCTTGCCATAGACGGGCAGCGGCTTGCGGTGGCGGATGTTGTTAATAAAAAGAGGTATCAGCTTCTCAGGAAACTGATAAGGCCCGTAGTTGTTCGAGCAGTTAGTCACGACAACGGGCATACCGTAGGTGTCGTGGAACGCACGGACGAAGTGGTCGCTCGAAGCCTTCGAGGCGCTGTAGGGCGAATGGGGATTATACTTTGTCGTCTCCAGGAAGAACTTGTCACCGTAGGCCAGATGATGCTCGGCAGAAGAAGCTGTCGTAGTGAACGGAGGCTCGATTCCGTCGGGATGGGACAGTTCGAGGGCTCCGTACACCTCGTCGGTAGAAATATGATAGAAGCGTTTGCCCTCATACCGCTCAGGCAGGCTTTCCCAGTAGAGCTTGGCAGCCTGCAACAGCGAAAGAGTACCCATCACGTTGGTCTGGGCAAAGGTAAACGGGTCCTTGATGCTCCTGTCTACATGGCTCTCGGCAGCCAGATGGATGATGCCGTCCACCTTCTTTTCCTGCATCAGCGTGTAGAAGGCATCGAAGTCGCAGATGTCCATCTTCACAAACTCGTAGTTGGGTTTCTGCTCAATGTCCTTCAGATTGGCCAAGTTGCCCGCATAGGTCAGCTTGTCCAGATTGATGATGTGGTAGTCTGGATACTTGTTCACAAACAGGCGCACCACATGGCTTCCTATGAAGCCTGCGCCACCAGTAATGACAATTGTTCGTTTCATATCTTTTGTTTTTTTCAACTATTCCCTAATGTAATAACTTCACAATCAGTGAATTTATTGCCCTCAACAGTCAGTCTTATCAGCGTACGCTCCTTGTGCCAGCCCTGCAATCCGGCAGCACCGGGGTTGATGTGCAACAAGTTGAGCGTCTTGTCGTACTTCACCTTCAGGATGTGTGAGTGTCCGGCAATGAAGAGCTGAGGCGGTCGTGCATAGATCTGCGAGCGGATGCTGTAGTCGTAGTTGCCGGGATAGCCCCCGATGTGCTTCATGAGCACGTCGACATCCTCGCATCGCCAGCGCAGCACCTCCGGGTACATCAGTCGCAGGTCTCCCCCATCGCAGTTGCCGCAGACTGCGCGCAGCGGGCGGAATGCCGCCAGCCGCTCAGCCACCTCCAGCGAGCCTATATCGCCCGCATGCCATATCTCGTCGCACGGTTCGAAGTAGTGCAGATACTTGTCATCCCAATAAGCGTGGGTGTCGCTGATGATTCCTATTTTCTTCATGACCCTATTCTTACACCGATGCCCAGCATCAGGTTGTTGGTATAGTTATAGTTGTAGAGCGTATAGCCGATGTTCAGGAAGAGATGCCTCGTGACGTCAATCTTCATAGCCAGCGTCTCGTAGAAGCATTTCAGTCCTCCCACCAGATAGCGCCCGGCTCCTGCGCTGGCCCTGAACACGGGCATGGTGAGCTCTGCGCGAGCCTGTAGGCCCAGCGACATGGTGGGGCTGACACTATTGTCGTAGACCCCGTCGAGCGAGGGTCCGATGGCAAACGCGCTGTTCAGCCGGTAGGTAGGGCTGACGCTCAGTCCCGCTACCTGATAGGTCTCTGGGTTGGCCAGACTCCGCTTTTTCCATCCTCCGAAGGCCACGATGTCCCACACCCAGTGACGACCCTTGGCAACAGGCTCTGCCGTGAACAGCGAGGCTCGCGAGATATCATCGCGGCGATTGAAATAGTATGCCATCGACACACGTCCGCCCATCGTATTGAAACCCTCGTTGGGCATGCGCAGGTTGGCATTCGACGAGTGTGCAAAGCCATAGCCTACGTTCAGGTCCCAATGTCGTCCTAAGAGAAAGCGCAGGAACACATCAGCCCCGATGTACGACATGACGCGCGACCCCACCACATGGTTGGACTCGTTGATGACGGCCTCGTAAGCCTTCCACCCGGCAGCGATACCCAGGTTCAGCTCGTAGTTGAGCGACACACGGCGCGAGAAGTTGACAATAGGAGCACCCTGTACGATGTAGGCCAGCACTGGTGTCCCGAGCTGACTGCTGGTCAGGATAGTTCCTACGCCAAACCCTGCATAGGCTCCAATGGCCGACGGGTTGCCTGCCTGCTGTATTGCATACTTCAAGCGCAGAGTAGTAGAGGCGTTGATCTTCTCACCCTGGGGGTTGTCGCCACGCAGGTAGTTGTTGTTCTGTATGACCCCGCTTGGCACTACATCGGCCTCCAGTCGGTGCACATACGTGGTATCGGCCCAGGCTGCGGCAGCGATGAAGCCCGCAAGGAGTATGAAGAGGAAACGTCGAATCATAGGATAGAAGATTTTTGAGAAGCTTTCAGGCGTGAGACAAAGACCCACAGCAGGGGTATGGTCATAGCAAACGACCCGAAGTCGCTGGCTGCCATAGACAGCCAAACCCCGTCGAGTCCCCACCATAGCGGCATGAGATAGGCCATGGGGATGAGCAGGATGAGCTGTCGGGAGAGGGACAGGAAGATACTAACCTTTACCTTGCCTATGCACTGGAAGAAATTGGTGATGACAGCCTGCGAGCCCACGACGAAGAAAACCAGCATGTTGAGCTTGATGCCTCTTGCAGACATCTCGATGAGTGTGGGGTCGGTGGTAAACACGCGGGCTATCTGGCGCGGAAACAGCATCGATACCGTCCATCCGCTGAGCAGAATGGTTGTTGCCACCCCGATGGTGAGCCACAGGCAGCGCAGCATCCTGTCGTAGCGCTTGGCTCCGTAATTATAGCCCACAATGGGCTGCATGCCTTGGTTCATGCCCATGACGAACATGAAGAGCACCATCACTACCGAATTGGCTATCGAATAGGCTCCCACCGCCATATCGCCTCCATAGCGCACAAACTGGTTGTTCATGAAGATGACCACCACGCAGGCTGTGGCATTCATGAGGAAAGGCGAGATGCCGATGGCAATGATGTTGCGCACCAGTACACGCTTCAGGCGGTAGATACCCCTGCGCAGATGCAGCAGCTCGCGCTGGTCGAGGAAGAGGCTCATCTGCCAGCAGAGGGCAAGCGTCTGACTGGTGATGGTAGCCAGGGCCGCCCCTTGTATGCCCCATCGGAGCCACCATACAAAGGCCACCACGAGCACGATGTTGCAGCCCACGGTAAACAAAGTGGCATACATCGCTTGCCGAGGCTTGCCCGCAGCCCTCAAGACGGCATTCATGCCAAAATACATGTGTGTCACCATATTGCCCAGCAGGATGACGGTCATGAAGTCGCGGGCATAGGGCAGCGTCACCTCCGAGGCTCCGAAGAACAGCAGGATGGGGTCGAGGAAGAGCAGGCTCACCACCATGAAGAGGAACCCGATGATGAGATTCAGCGTGACGGTGTTGCCCAGCAGATGTTCAGCGGTCTCGTAGTCCTTCTGTCCCAGTTTGACACTGATACAGGTCGAGGCTCCTATGCCAACGGCCGCTCCGAAAGCTGCCGACAGGTTCATAAGGGGGAAGGTGATACCCAGGCCCGCAATAGCGTCGGCACCCACCATCTGGCCTATCATGGCACGGTCGATGATGTTGTAGAGGCTTGATGCCGTCATGGCCACAATGGCGGGCAGGGCGTACTGTGTCAGCAGACGTCCTACGGGCTTCTGGCCCAGTTCTAATGCAGCTTGCTTGTTGTCCATAACGTTAAATCGGGTGCAAAGGTACGAAAAAATTTGGAATTTCGCTCACTTCTTCGTACCTTTGTGCGTCGAAAACGAACTACCTTAAAGAATATGCACAGACTGATGCTACTGCTAACCACTCTGCTGACTGCTGCGACGAGCCTGTATGCCGACTCTCAGCTGGAGTCGCTGCGACGGGTGCGCTACAAGGACGGCCCGGTCTATATCTACCGGCTGACGCTCACCGACAAGCAAGGCAACGACTACTCCCTCGACCATCCTTCCCGGTTTCTCTCACACCGCAGCATTGAGCGGCGGCGCAGGCAGGGGCTGACCGTCGACTCTACCGACCTGCCCGTTTCGCAGCGATATATCCGCATGGTGGAGAGCCGCGATGTGGCGGTCATCGGACAAAGCCGCTGGCAGAACACACTCTTAGTGCGAGTGCGCGACACCATTCATCTTCAACGATTGGCACAGCTGCCGTGTGTGCGTGCCGCAAAGCTGGTGTGGCAGTCGCCCGACTCCGTCAGTCCCACAGCCTTCAAGACCAAGTATCACGATGAGTTCGAGCCGCGCGACAGTGTGCATGGCCAGCTCTATGGACAGGCCTTCCACCAGATTACCGCCCTGAAGGGACAGCGTCTGCACGACATAGGCCTGCGGGGCGAGACCATGATGATTGCCGTCATCGACGGAGGATTCAAGAATGTAGACAAGATTCCCGCCTTCCAGCGTGTGGACATCCGCGGACATCATGACTTTGTGACCCCTCGCTCACCCTCAGTCTTTGCTGAGACCGACCACGGTACGAAGGTGCTCTCGGCAATGGCTGTCAGCACACCTTATTTCTATATTGGTACGGCCCCTCGGGCCTGCTACTGGCTGCTGCGCTCTGAAGACCAGCAGACGGAGCAGGAGGTGGAGGAAGACTACTGGACAATGGCCGCTGAGTTTGCCGACTCGGTGGGATGCGACCTCGTGAACTCGTCGCTGGGATACAACGAATACGACAACCCCGCTATGTCGTACCATCAGTGGCAGCTCGACGGACATACCTCGTTTGCCAGCCGCTCAGCCTCGATGATGGCGCGCAAAGGCATCATCCTCATCACCTCGGCAGGCAATTCGGGCATGGGAACGTGGAAGAAGATAGGGGTACCTGCCGATGCCGACCACATTCTCACCGTAGGGGCCATCCTGGCCGACGAACCCTACAAGATAGCTCCCTTCAGCAGCGTAGGCCCCACGCAGGACCAGCGCGTCAAGCCCGATGTGGTGGCCATAGGTGCTCCTGCACGCCTGGTCAATGGCCGCGGGGTCATCATGGACGATATGGGAACCTCGTTCTCGGCACCCATCGTCTGCGGACTCACCGCATGCCTGTGGCAGGCACTGCGCAACCTTACTGCCGACCAGCTGATGGAACTCATCCGCCAGACCAGCAGCAACTATGAACATCCTGACAATATCTACGGATTCGGCATTCCCAACTTCTGGCGTGCCTATATGGTAGGGAAAATGAAGAGCGAAGAGCGAAGAGCGAAGAGTGAAAAGTGAAGAATTTGCTACCACATATGAAGAGTGATAACAAGCTGACGCTGCTGGAGCTCAACCGCCTCGTACGAGAGGCCATCAGCGATGCCCTGCCCGACGAATACTGGGTAGAGGCCGAACTCTCCGAGTGCCGCGAACACGGAGGACATTGCTATATGGAACTCATTGAGAAGGACAACCGCTCGAACACGCCCGTTGCGCGAGCTTCTGCTAAGTGCTGGCGACAAACTTGGCAGATGGTGCGCCCCTACTTCGAGCGCACCACCGGACAGCCGCTGCGAGCAGGCATCAAGGTACTGCTGAAGGTATATGCCCAGTATCACGAGGCCTACGGTTTCTCGTGGATTGTCACCGACATCGACCCTACCTATACGCTGGGCGATATGGCTCGCAGAAGACAGGAGATTATCCGCCAGCTGAAGGAAGAGGGTGTGTTCGACCTGCAGCGCGAGCTCCGGATACCGCTCTTCGCACAGCGCATAGCTGTCATCTCGGCATTGGCAGCAGCAGGCTACGGCGACTTCTGCCGACAGATTGAAGAGAATCCCTATGGGCTGCGCTTCACGGTGAACCTGTTTCCTGCCATCATGCAGGGCGAGCAGGTGGAGGCATCGGTCATTGCGGCGCTCAACAGAATCTATGAGGCTGTGGGCAACTACGATGTGGTGTGCATCCTCAGAGGCGGCGGTGCCACTGCCGACCTAAGTGGCTTCGACACCTTGGCCTTGGCAGAGAACATTGCTCAGTTCCCGCTGCCCGTCATCACGGGTATCGGACACGACCGCGACGAGACCATCCTCGATATGGTGAGCCACACGCGGGTGAAGACACCCACCGCTGCTGCTGCCCTGCTTGTCGACAACCTGCACCGCATCCTGGTGCAACTCGAACAGGCCGAGACCTTTGTTGGCCGCTATGTCAGCGAGCGGCTCAACAGTCAGCAACAGCGCATCGCACAGCTGGCCACACTCATACCAAGCATCGCCCAGCGTAAGCTGACGGAACACCGCCACCGTGTGGAACTCTTGCAGAACCGCTTGCCCGTAGCCATAGAACGCCAACTCACGGAGCTGCATCACCGACTGGAACGTTTTACCCTACAGTTGCAAGGCTTCGACCCACAGCTGCTGCTGGCTCGCGGCTATAGCATCACGCTTAAGGACGGGCGGGCAGTGCGCGACCCCAGCGTGCTGAAGCCCGGCGACGAGGTGGAGACACGTGTAGAAAAAGGAACATTTAAATCCATAGTACAATGAGCAATGACGCAATGAACAATCAGTTAAAATACGAGGAGGCCCTCGCCCAGTTGGAAACCATAGTCCGCAAGATGGAGGCCAACGAGTTCGACATCGACGAACTCGCCGTGCAGCTGAAGACTGCACAGCGATTAATCAAGTTCTGCAAGGACAAGTTGACCAAGACAGAAGACGAACTCCGGAAAATCCAGTCGGAGTCAGAATAGTTTACCTAAAAAGTACACGAAAGGGACTCTTTTGTGTACGGTTAAAAAGATCCTTACACCGCCCGACATTTTTCCTCAGGCCAGTTAACTCACTTCATCGCTTGAGTTAACTCGATTCGTCGAATGAGTTAACTCGCAAGTACTTTTGAGTTAACTCACGTTTTTCAGCCCCTTTTCTCGCAGTCATCTCCTATCCCGAAGAATGAATATAGAATTCATCGACAGAAGCAGACTTATTGCATAAAGTTTACATCGAACCCTCGTTGAAATAGTAGAGGAAGGCAGCAATACCCTCGAGGGCGGGCTTACGCTCGCCCTCTATCTCAATCTTAAACTTGATCTCAGCCTTGCAGATGCCGCGCAGGTTCTGTATGTTGTGCATTTTGGTCACCAGGCGAATGCGGCTGCCCGTCAGCACAGGCTGGCCGAAGCGCATGTCGTTCATACCATAGTTGACGAGCATCTTGATATTGCGAACCTCGATAATCTGATCCCACATGTAGGGCAGCAGCGACAGTGTCAGATAGCCGTGGGCGATGGTCGACTTATAAGGACTCTCCTCCTTAGCACGCTCCACGTCAACATGTATCCACTGGTGGTCCAGCGTGGCATCGGCAAACAGATTGATGCGCTCCTGGTCCACCTGCAACCATTCGGACTTCCCCAACTCCTCGCCCAGGTGGGCGGCAAACTCGTCGTACGAGTTAATCACTAATTTTCCCATATTATTATTGTAGTTTTATTCGAAAATTGCCGCAAAGGTACGAATAAATGAGAGAATTTCCAAATTTATTTTGCACCTTTGCACATTGTTTCGTACCTTTGCACCCTGTATGATAGTTTGTATAGCAGAGAAACCCAGTGTGGCGCGCGATATAGCCCGCATCATCGGAGCAACATCGTCGCACGACGGATATATGGAAGGTAACGGCTTTCAGGTGACGTGGACCTTCGGACATCTGTGTACGCTGAAAGAGCCCCAAGACTATACGCCCATGTGGCGGACGTGGAGCCTGACTCAACTGCCGATGATACCCGGACGCTTCGGCATCAAGCTCATCGACCAGCCCAGCATCAAGAAGCAGTTTGCCATCATCGAGGGACTGATGCAGAAGGCCGAGCGCATCGTCAACTGCGGCGACGCAGGCCAGGAGGGCGAGCTCATACAGCGGTGGGTGATGCAGAAGGCTCAGGCCAAGTGTCCCGTCAGCAGGCTGTGGATATCGTCGATGACCGACGAAGCCATCCGCGAAGGTTTCCAGAACCTGAAGGACCAGCAGGACTACCAGCCACTCTACATGGCCGGACTGAGCCGCGCCATCGGAGACTGGCTCCTTGGCATGAACGCCACACGACTCTACACGCTGAAATACGGACAAAACCGCCAGGTGCTCAGCATCGGGCGTGTGCAGACCCCTACCCTCGCCCTCATTGTCAACCGGCAGAAGGAGATAGACAACTTTAAGCCCGAACCCTACTGGGTGCTGGCCACCATCTACCGCGACACCACCTTCACGGCGACAAAGGGAAAGTTCACCACAAAGGAGGAAGGCGAGGAAGCATTCAAAACCATCGAGGGCAAGCCCTTCACCGTCACCAAGGTAGAAAAGAAGGAAGGCAAGGAACAGCCGCCACAGCTCTACGACCTCACCTCGCTGCAGGTAGACTGCAACCGCAAGTTCGGCTACTCGGCAGAGATGACGCTCAACCTGATACAGGCTCTCTACGAGCGTAAATACACCACCTATCCCCGTGTGGACACCCAATACCTCTCCGACGACATCTATCCCAAATGTCCGCAGACACTCAACGGTCTCTATCAGACCAAGTTTGGCGGACAGGCCGTCTATGCTGAATACATCAAGCCCATCGGCGGCAAGGCGCTGAAGAAGACCAAGCGCGTATTCGACACATCGAAGGTGACCGACCACCATGCCATCATCCCTACGGGCGTGGTGCCGCAGAACCTAAGCGATGCCGAGCGCAATGTCTTCGACCTCGTGGCCCGCCGCTTCATCGGAGTGTTCCTGCCCGACTGCAAATTCTCGACAACTACCGTTCTGGGCGATGTCGACGGCATAGAGTTCAAGGCCACGGGTAAGGAGATCCTGGATCCCGGCTGGCGCATCGTCAGGGGAGAGAAGAAGGAGGAGAAAGGCGAGAGGACTGACGACGAGGAAAAGAAAGCTGACGACGAGGAAAAGACGCTTCCCACCTTCGTCAAGGGCGAGAGCGGCGACCACCAGCCCACGCTGACGGAGAAGTGGACCACCCCGCCACCTTATTATAATGAGGCCTCGCTGCTACGCGCCATGGAGACAGCAGGCAAGTTCGTAGAAGACGAGACGCTGCGCGCCGCGATGAAGGAGAACGGCATCGGTCGTCCGTCGAGTCGTGCCGGCATCATCGAGACGCTGTTTAAACGCCACTATATCAAGCGCGACAAGAAGCGCCTGATAGCAACCCCCACGGGCATTGAACTGATAGACCTCATCCGCGAGGAACTGCTGAAGAGCTGCGAGCTCACGGGCATCTGGGAAAAGAAATTGCGCGACATTGAGCACCAGCAGTACGATGCCCAGCAGTTTATCGAAGAGCTAAAGACACAGGTCACAGAGATAGTGAACGATGTGATGACTGATGCCTCCAACCGCCGCGTCACTGTGCTCACCGATGCCGAGATGAAGAAGGTGAAAGCACCTAAGGCCGAACAGCCTGCCAAGAAAAAAAACGCTGCCAAGAAGAAAAACTCAGCAGCAACCTCAACATCGGCCTCAGCAGTGAATCCTGCAGCAATTTCAGCAGCACAAAAGAGCGAAAGCGCCTTGGTGCCTTCCGACAGTCTCATAGGACAGCCCTGTCCCCTCTGCGGAAAGGGGCACATCATCAAGGGACGCACAGCCTACGGATGCTCCGACTATCAGCACTGCACCTGGCGTCTGCCTTTCGCCAACGATTAAATCATAATCGCAGCATTATTTACAATATATGTACGGTCTTTACTCATACTCCATTGCCTTTTTATCGCTGCAAAGATAGTGTATTTTCTTTTAACTTCCAAATTTTCAGCGCAAAAACAAATGGCAGGCCCCAGTGTCGAGGGCCTGCCATTTAATGTTATCGGTTCAGAGGGATTACTCTGCTGAATACCAGCGAGGATCGCCCACCTTCAGTTTCGCTACATCCTCGTTGCCAAGGGTGAAGTCGCCGTTGGCAGCATCCTTGTACTTAGGATCAGCACCGTTCTTAGCGTTGACGTCACCATTCCAGTAAACCTTTGTTTCTGCATCGCTGGCAGCAAAGATGCTGGCGTTAGAGCAACTGAAGTAGTAGTTGTTCGTGTAGCTAATCGGGTTGGTCTTCGACTGGTTGGTGTAGACAGCCTTCGTATTAGACACGATGTTGTTGGTCCAGTTGATGGCATTGCCGACAAAGCGGACATACAGCAGACGCTTGCCGCTCGACTCGTTCAGCACATTGTCGATAGTACACTGGTCGACCGTGATGACAGGAGCAGCACCGCTGTATGAGCCAGAGGCATCATCGTAGCGGATGAAGTCACGCTTGTGAGCGCAGTTGTAGATAGTGCTCTTCTCGAACTTGACCTCCTTCACGTAGTTCTTACGGATGTCGAAGAAGTCGCCACCGTCGCACTCGATGTCGTGGATGAGACACTTGCTGAAGGTAATCGACTCAATAGTACCAGTAACGTTACCATAGGTGATACCCTTCACGAAGTTCTTGATCTCAGTGTTCTCTACCAGCAGTGCACCATAGTCGGTATTGTCCTTGTAGTTGAATGTCTGGTCGCCGGTAGCATTGTCCTTACCGTCGATGACCACCTGAGTGATGGTGAGTGCGGCACCGCCATACAGCTCAAAGCGACCCTTGATGACTGGTTGTGCAG
>Ga0310691_10003003_pt1 | contig 20993 bp, 10 predicted proteins | sample 176DNAGHGlowgp2_FD_203887 | JGI IMG/M metagenome (GOLD analysis project Ga0310691, IMG submission 203887) | Sheep rumen microbial communities from Palmerston North, Manawatu-Wanganui, New Zealand - 1766 DNA GHGlow gp2 (v2) (version 2) | ecosystem: Host-associated > Mammals > Digestive system >...
TGACTTCCTGCACGGTGAGTCCGCCTAATGGGGCGAAATCGCCGGCGGCATCGCCATAGCGGGTCGAATAGCCCACCCAATCCTCAGAAAGGTTGCAAGTGTTGGCCACACGACCATTGAGCGACTGTGACACGGCATACAAGGTCGACATGCGCAGACGCGGCGGCAGGTTGATGGTGGTTTGGCGACTGACTTCAGCATCCAGTGTGCCCAGCTGCTCCTTAACGGCTGCAATCAAAGTATTGTAGGTATCACCGATGTTGACACAGCAATGTCGGATGCCGAGGTGGTTGATAAGTTTCATGCTGTCATCGATGTCGGGTTGAACGCCATTGGGCATGGTCACGCCGATAACGCGGTCCACGCCGAGGGCTTCGGCACAAAGGCCAGCCACAACGCTGCTGTCTTTGCCGCCTGAAATGCCGATGACGGCATTGCAGCCTTTTCCGTTCACTTCAAACCAGTCGCGGATCCATTGGACGACTTGGTCTTTCACTTGTTTTGCGTTGAATTCCATTATATTCAAGATTTAAAATTGACTACGTCGAATGCTTTGCATTTCAAGATTTAAGATTTAAAATTCAAGATTCTACATAAAGCTGCTGCCGCCGATGAATTGTCGCAGCATGGAGGTGGCCGGAATCTCCTTGTCGGAAACGGGCGTGAAATAATGCAGGAATCGTAACAGACGGTGGGCTTCGGTATATTCAGGACTATTATGTGGTACCGTAGCCAAGATGCCCTCCGCATGGTTGCGCATCACAGCAAACTCCAAAAGGTAAGCCGAGTTGAACATCACATCGGCATTCTCTTGATAGGGATTAATCCATTTCTCCTCTGCCTCACAAACGCTACGCCATTGACTGATGGTTTGCTGTGCCGTGAAAGCTCCCTTGTTGTAATCACGCACAATACGGCGCAACAGACGATTGTCGTCGGTCGGAATGATGTTGTGGTCGTCCAAGGCGGTACTGGTCAGCGTCGAGATGAAAATGCGGAACTTGGTCGACTCGGGGATTTGCTCCGTCAGCATCGGGTTGAGGGCATGGATGCCTTCAAGCAACAAGACAGAGCCTTCCTTCAATTGCAGCCGCTTGCCTTTGTATTCTCGGATGCCTGTAACGAAGTTGTATTCAGGCACTTCGATTTCCTCACCATTGAGCAAGGCAATCAAGTCACGCTCTAAAGCGGCATGGTCGACCGTGTCGAAATTGTCAAAGTCGTAGGTGCCGTCAGGAAGCCTTGGCGTATCTTCCCTATTGACGAAATAGTCGTCGGTCGAGAACGAAATAGGTTTCAGTCCGCAGGCCTTGAGCTGAATGCTGACGCGGCTACAGAAAGTGGTCTTGCCACTGCTGCTGGGACCTGTGATGAGCACCAAGCGAACAGGGCTCTCGCTATGATAGCGTCGGTCGATTTCCTCAGCGATCTGCACGATTTTCTTCTCCTGTAAGGCTTCTGCCACCTGAACCAATTCGCGAGCCTTTCCGTTTTGGATGGCATGGTTGACATCGCCCACCGTACTCAGCCCCATGATGTCGTTCCATTTCAAGGATTCCGAAAACACCTCAAAAGTCTTTGGCTGGTCGTGGGTCTCGGCCAAACATCCAGGTTGTTCACGATCGGGGATACGCATCAGGAGTCCGTCACGATAGGCCTCGATGTCCCAGATGTTCAGGTAGCCCGTCGAAGGCACCAAACGTCCATAATAATAATCCGCTGTGTCGCCCAATGTGTAATAATCCGTATATGCACTTCCGCTGGTTTCCAACAGCTTGACTTTATCCTCAAGCCCCAAATCGCCAAACATCTTTATGGCGTCATCGATACGTGCTTCATGCCGATGGAACGGGATGTCATCCGCTACGATGGTCCGCATCCTCAAGCGCAGCGATGCGATGTCGTTGGCGTTGAGTGGCTGACCGTCGCTCTTGCAGATACGGCAGTACATGCCTTTCGAGATGGGGTGTTCCATAAACAACTTGCTTCCTGGAAACAAGTCTTGTGCGGCTTTATATAGCAGGAAACCCAACGAGCGGATGTAGACCAATTGCGCTGTGTGGTGCGTAAGATCAAGGAACTCGACATCTCGGCTGTTGTAGACACGAAACTTCAAACCTTGTGAGACATTGTTGACTTTGGCCGATACTATAGGATAAGGCCGTTCAAAATCGAACGATGGCAACATCTCCAGCAAAGTCGTCCCTTCCTTGAACTCCTTGGTGGTCTTCGTATTGACGCAATAGACTTGCAGCATAATGTTATTACTCAGTTTCTTGATTCTGGATACGATTGATGGCGTTGATGGCCAATTTGTAGTCGGGTTGGCGTTTCAAGACTTCTTTGTAGATGTCCATGGCTTGCGCATAGTCGCCCATCTGTTCCAACACGCGACCTTTGTTGTAATAAGCATCGAGATAGTTGGGATTGGCATTCAGGGCTTGGTTGAAATAGTCCAACGCCATCTCGTTATTTTCAAGATACACATAATTGACATAGCCCTTGTTGAACAGCACGATGTAGTTGTCGGGACGCTGCATCAACAAGGTGTCGTAATGCAGCAAAGCCTCCTCAGGAGCGCCATGGCTTTGCAGATAGAGCGCCAACTCATAGCGGGCCGTCGGCATGTTGGGGAACTGCTGCTGCGCCCTGCGGAGGTAGTCCATGGCATAAGGTGGCTGCTGCACGGCATAGATGCGGCTGATTTGCTCAACAGGATCATAGAAAGCGGCATCTTGTTCCGATGCCAACTGGAAGTTTTTCAGTGCGTTGGCAGTGTCCTGCTTGGCGGCCATATAGCACATGCCTTTCACGAAATAGGCTTGTGGATTATAGGACGACAATCCCAGGGCTTTGTCGACATAGCCGATGGCGAGGTTGAAGTTCTGCTGAAGCAGGTTCAGTTCAGCCAACTTCACCAAAGGACGGGCATCCAAAGAATTGATTTCCACTGCCTTGTTGAGTGTTGAGGAAATGTTGTCCTGGTCGCCCATTGCATAATATAAATCGGCAAGTAACAAATAGGTATCGACATTCTTCGGGTCGAGCTGCAATGATTTGTTGATGTCGACCATGGCTTGTCCAATTTGCTCCGTGGCATAGTAAGCCTTTGCACGACTCGTATACAGACAGGCGTTTGTACTGTCCATGGCAATGGAGTCGGTGAGCAGCTGGATGGCTTCGTTGACCGTGACAGGTGCCTTGGGTTCTTGCGGTGCTTCTGTTGGTTCGGTTTTCGGTGTGTTATTGCATGCGAAAAGGGCGAGCAATAGGCCGAGGGAAAGTAGGGTTTTCTTCATTGTCAATTGATTATCATTTAACACTTGCTTTGCGTCACTGCGAGGAACGAAGCAGTCCAGGGAATTATCGATTCAATTTTTCTCTGGATTGCTTCGTCGTGCCTCCTCGCAATGACGCTACTGCGTCCAAGAATGCTATTCTTCCGAGTTCTCCAACGCCTCGAAGATCTTGGAAGAAAGTTCGTCGGCCAACTCGGGGTTGTCTTCGATGAGTTTCTTTACGGCGTCGCGGCCTTGGGCCAACTTCGAGTCGCCATAGCTGAACCACGAGCCGCTCTTCTTGATGACACCCATCTCAACACCGAGGTCGACGATTTCGCCTGAGCGTGAGATGCCTTCGCCATAGAGGATGTCGAATTCGGCTTTGCGGAACGGTGGGGCCACCTTGTTCTTGACGACCTTCACCTTGACACGGCTACCCGTGACGTTTTCTCCGTCCTTGATCTGGCTGATCTTACGGATGTCGATACGCACAGAGCTGTAGAACTTCAAGGCGTTGCCGCCTGTTGTCGTTTCAGGATTGCCAAACATCACGCCGATTTTCTCGCGCAACTGGTTGATGAAGATGCAGACGCACCCCGTCTTGTTGATGGTGGCGGTGAGCTTACGCATGGCTTGGCTCATCAGACGGGCTTGGAGGCCCATCTTGCTGTCGCCCATCTCGCCTTCGATTTCACTCTTAGGCGTCAGTGCGGCCACGGAGTCGACGACGATGACGTCGATGGCTCCAGATCGGATGAGGTTCTCGGCGATTTCCAGGGCTTGCTCGCCGTAGTCGGGCTGCGAGATGAGCAGGTTCTCGATGTCGACGCCCAACTTGGCGGCATAGAAGCGATCAAAGGCATGTTCCGCATCGATGAAGGCGGCTATGCCACCCTTCTTCTGTGCCTCAGCGATGACGTGCAAGGCCAAGGTCGTCTTACCCGAGCTTTCCGGGCCGTAGATCTCGATGATACGGCCTTTGGGCAGACCGCCCACACCCAAGGCATAGTCGAGGCCGATGGAGCCCGTGGAAATGCTCTCCATCTTCTCAGCCTCAGCGCCAAGGCGCATGATGCTCCCTTTGCCAAAGCTCTTCTCGATGTTACCTAATGTGGCTTCCAAAGCCTTCAGTTTCTCCTGCCTCAGTTTTGCAGCTTCTTCTTGTGTTTTTTCTGTAGTCATGATTTGTGGGTGTTTTAATAGTTAGTATTTAATGATTTAAGATTTAAGATTTAAAATTCAAGATTCAAGATTTGTGGTTTTGACGCGGGACACTTCGACAAGCTCAGTGACCGTTGCGTGACGCGATACGCAGGACAAGCAGCCCAACAAAGGGACAAAAATAGTTTTTTTTGGTCTACCAGCGACATTTTTTGTTGATTTTTTATTGATTAGGCATGTGGTTTATGGAAAAGTTGTATTTTTGCAAATTGTTGGTCGCGGAAACGGATAGAAAAACAGCGGATTATCAAGACGTAAGGGACAGGCCACGGCATGACACCCTCCGCGATAACAGACTAAAGCCTCCTAATCGGGGGCTTGTAGCCTGTCAGGTCAATTCCTTCCTTTTTGGCCAAAGCCATCAGTTCCTCATCCACCTCATTGTCGATGATGGCGAATCTGTAGTCACACTTTTGATTGATTAGCTCTATTAATTCCGAAAACGGGATTTTGGTAGTTTTTTCCTTGTTGAATGGTCTTCTGTCCGTCATAGCTTTATCGATTTTGATGCTGCAAAGTAACGGACTTTGTCAAGACCGAGCCGTTGATTAAACGTTTGTTGTCGACAGTAGTCGTTTGTTGTCGTTTGCTGTCGGGTATAGTATTGAACTTCAATATGCTAAACAAAAGGTAGTATGATTTTGAACAATTTCTTATTTGACATTGTATACAAAAAAAACGGAAGCCACCTCAAGCGAGGCGGCCTCCGAACGTCACAAATTAAGAATATAAACTGGTTTTGTCAGTTTTCTGAGTTGAAGACGACGGTTTTGGGCGTGGACGACTGCGACACATACACATAGCCCTTGCCGGGCTCAAGCGTGGTGAGCGTGCCGCTCCAACTACCAATGCCCTTGGTTTCGGTATAAATAGAGAAGCCATTGTCTTGCGAGATGATTTTGTCGCCATCGGCTGGACCAAAGGTCTCGTTGAAAACCTCTCCTATTGATTTCTCTATGCCGAGGTAACCAAACCAATTAACTTCCGGAAGTATGGCGACGCTGACCGAAGCAGGACGAGTGCCACTCAATGAAAGTTCGCAGGTGTTTATGGTCTTGATTTTATACATCTGTCCCATAACCGCATCACCACTTGGCGTGCCGTCTCGGGCTTGGATGATTTCCAGATTGGCATCTAAGGAAGCCTCAATGTCGGCGATATTGGTCTCTACCGTAGGTGCCCACCATGTCCAGCCTTTGAGTAGTTCAGAGGTTTGGACATAAATAGGCGTTACAACCAAATGCAAGGTGATGATACTGTCGCAACCGTATTGGTTCGGAAGGGTCTGCACGTAGGTTCCTGACTCTGAATAAGTGATGCCGTTAAGCTCATAGGGCTCGGTGACGACCTGGCAGATGGAATGGTAGGTCTTTGGGTTGACGTGTAGCAGCAGGGTGTGGAGCGTGTTGTCCTCGCAATCACCCGTTCTTTGGAAGACGTAGTCACCGGGATCCATGGCGGGCAGGTCGAAGCCGTTGTCGGCATAAGGCTCACCCTCGCAAAGGCTGTCCGTGATGGTGTCCCAAACCATCTCTCCGTATTCGTATGCGCCCATGTCGATTTCGCAGTTCTTGACGCGCATCTCGCCGCCCAGGTCAAGCGACAGCGAATCCAAATCGATAAGCGTGGCGTCGCCCGCGTTGATGCAAGGCGAGCCTGCTTGCAGCCTCCAATCGGCATCAAGGGCACTCAGGTTCTCGTCGATGCCCAGCACCGTGGTGGGATTGACGAACATCGGGTCTACGTCGTATAGGTTGGTGTCGCCGTCACGATGGCCAGTTATAAAAGCATTTATTTGAGAGATCAAAGAGCTGTTTCTTGGTTTGTATTCGATTCTGGTGTTTCCATGTGTTAATACACCCTCAAATCGTCCATTTCTAATTTCTGTGTTGATTGAATCAACCAAGGATGCATCAATTGGTAGATTGTTAATGGATGAAATGCTAACAAAGGATGAAAGGTCGTTCATCATATCATCGTTTCGGTCACCATTATTGCCAATACCAAAATCCAACAAACAGTGATTTGCAGTTAATATACCCTCAATTCCAAACATGCCCTCGTCATCACCGCAAGAAAGAGAATCTACTCTCATCAGCTCAGGATAGCCTGAAACGACACAATTGTTGATATCAATCCAACTTGGATTATTATTATTGGAGTTGGTTTGAAAGACAAAACAAGTTAAGTCCGAGTTTACAATTGTATTATTATTGAGAGCTGTATGTACCCCTTCTTCCTGCTCAATGACAGGACCGGTATTATTGGCAAGAAGTGAGTTGTCAATTCTCAAATATCCGTTGGAAGCGACCTTAATGGCTCCATGCGGCATTTCTGTATTCTTACTTTCAACTATCTTACAGCGGTCCATTATCAAAGCTCCATCTACTCCAATAGTATTACCAATATAACCAGCATTATTGCTAAATTCACAATTTGTTACATGTGCTGTGCCGCCAACATAAAGAGCAGGTCCGTCAGGAGCTCCATTAAGAAAAATGAATATAATGCCGATACTTATGCCAGGGTCATCGGGTATACCCGTGCCAGGGTCATCGGGCTCCCTCCACCTTTTTACACCTTTATTTTCTACAAAAACGCAATCCGAAATGTCAGCAGTACCCATTACTGCTAAGGCACCACCCAAACATGTGTTAGCATTATTGTTGAAAAAATAACAACCTGACACATAACAAGGTCCTGATGCCTGAATAACTGAGGACCGAAGACTCGTAAATGTTGCAGGTTCTCCAGGTTGTGGATAGTGAGAGGCGGCATAATAGTTTGAGTGGTTGTTCGTAACAGTACAGTTAACCAATTCAAGGGAGTCCCAAACATGCATCACACCAACTATGTTCTCTGAACGGTTGTTATTGAAAACCGTATTAGAAACTTTCATCTTTCCTGGGCTGAGAGCTACGGCATAATAGTCTGCTGTATTATTCTCAAACTCCGATTCTTCAATCTCCATCAATCCTGCATTAAACATGACTCCGCCATGTGGACTGTGGTTGGAATTAAAAATACAATTTGACAATGATGCTACACTGTTTTCGCGGTTGCTAATTGAACCTGCACTATAATAAATAGAATGATAAGGGCCGTTCCATAAATACATATCCGCTTGATACTCTTCTCTATTATTTGAAAGATTACAATCTGTTACCACCACTTTGCCCCAATTGCATACAGCACCTTCGTGGTTTTCCACCACTTCACAATTGTTAATTGTAACTTTTGTGTTTTCATAGACACGCAGGGCAGCACCTTGGTGTGTTGAAGCGTAGCCTTGTGTGAGTGTGACCCCATCAAGGAAGGCTTGAGTGTCCCAAATACTTGTCGAAGTCGCCGTCACAAAGAGACATTCCGTGTTGTTGGTAGAGTCACTATCGGCCTGCAGTTCGCCCGAGAACACCGTGGGTTCATGTTCGGGGTCACGTTCGTCAAGAGCATTCTCTGTTCCAGCAAAGCCTCCGTATATCCTTATGCCCTCGTTCAACGTGAACGACTTCGTGTTGTCTTGGTCGCCACAAGGCAAGAAAAGGCCGTCTGTCAGCCAAAATTCCGTATAGGGCGTGGCCTCGGCAAGGCGATGGGCCAACTTGGTATAGCCATCGGGTTGTTGGATGTTGCCGTCCAAGGCATTATCCCAGGAAGAGCCGTCCTTGTTGCCAGAGCCCTCCTCGCTCACATAGACAATGTCGGCTACATGGAGACAAAGCATGACAACACTGTCGCACTCCCCTTCCGTCCATCGATACTCATAGGTTCCGGCTTCATTCAATATAGTGCCATAAAAGTCGTAGCTTCCGCTTGAACGGATGCATACTTCTCTAACGTCCATTTGCAGGCATTGGGTTTCAAACGGCGACTCGTACATACCCATGTCTGTCTTCCCGTTCTGTATCCTTTCTGCATAGAGGATGTCGTTGGAGGGCATCACCATCCCTATTATGGCATTCAAGCCTGCATCGATGCAGGGCGATTGTTCCTGCAATTGCCAGTCACCAGTCGTCTCAGTATTACCAGCCTCCACGGTTGGTTCCACAAACCAAGGACCAGCCGCGCCTTCGTTCTCGGAAGACAGAGGTAGGTTACCATGTTCTGTATTCTGCAGTCCCTCCACGGCGGAATGGCTTATGAGGGTGTTGGCTTGGGCAAGGCTCGAAAGGCCTTTGACGTTGTGCCCTTCGTTGCCCCAGACTATGCTGTTATCAAGATTCACGTAATTGTTATTGCCCTCCGCGAACACGCATAGGCCGTCACCTTGGTTTCTCACGATGTCGCATTGAAGGATGTCTGTGTTTTGTGCAAACACGCCACCACCCGATTCAGCCTCGTTGTTGCCGAGGAGGGATTGGACGATGTTGCTGTTAAGGGCATAGATGCCACCGCCTTGGTTGGCAGTGTTGTTCACGACGAAGCAATCCTTGATCATGGCCTCGTCGGCATAGACGCCTCCACCCAGACCTGTGTTGTCGCCGCTAGCCGAATTGCTTTCAACGGTGCAATGCGACAAGGTCATGTTTTTCAGCAAATAGGCACCGGCGCCTTTGTCGGCCGATCCATTGCGCAAAGTGAAGCCGTCGATGATGGCTGCAAATTCGGTAGAGAGGGTATCGCTTTGGTTCAACACGCGCATGGCGTTGCCAGCGTCAAGAATGGAAGCATGGGTGTTTAAGTCACGCATTGTGAGGTCATAGTCTGCAGGCTCATTCCCTTCGAAGCCGCCATGCATCTTCAACCCTTGCTTCACTTGGTAGGAATGGTCCGTCACAGGATAGGTGCCCTCGGCCACCCAAATGGTCGCGACAGGTTCATAGAGGATGGCCGTCTCCATAGCTTGAGATAAGTCGGAGGTGGCGGATTCCCATGAAGAGCCGTCTCCCTGACCCGCAGCCGTCACGTAAATAATGTTGTCGGTATCGGGATGAATAGGGTACTGATAGGAAGGCTTCTCGTAGGGCGATTCTATGGCACCGATATCAAGTCTGCCTTGCTGAACGCGCGGATTACCTTCAAGATCGAAGTCATAATCTAGATTGTTGCTATAAGTCCCCATGTTAATGCAAGGAGAGTTGGGCAACAATGACCAATCGCCTCCCGAAAAAGCCGAGCCAATATCTTCGGTGGGATAGACAAAACCGGGCGAGATTCCATTCTCATCATTTGGCGAGGAAAGATTAATGCAGGAATATACTCCGTTTTTATCTCCTACTCCGCCTTGTATTGCATTATTCTTAATCAAAACGGTATAGAAGTAACTCCAATCTAATGACAGTTGATACGTGTTACCCCATATAATATTGTTAGACAATAACAAATCCTGTCCAATGAAATTACCATTGCCTAAGCCCACTCCGTTATTGACAATGGTGGAATTTTTAATAGAACAAAAATTTGTTCCTATTCCATCGTTGTTGGCGATTAAACATCCTATCATCTCACCACCTTGGCTACTATTACAAATTGCGCCATTGCCATTGTTGCATATTTGGCAACTTGTCAAATAAATAATGCTACCAAAAACTCCATTTTCAGTATTATAGGAAAAGATGCAGTTTTTTGCGTTTAACTCACTCCATCTTGGATACACACCATGACTTCTATGGAAAGATACTTGACAGTTGTAAATATTGGTTAGGCCGTTTTCGACATAAATACCATTTCCCAAAGAATTGAGGATTTTTGAATTATTCAATGCTGTATAGCCGTTACCAAAAATGCATCCTTCACCACCATGTTGAATCACAAATCCATCCCAAGTGGCGCCTTGGCTACCTACCACATAGCATACACTCTCGGCATCGAGAATGGTGGCATTGGCTTCAAGGTTGCGCAGGCTCATGTCGTAATTGGCAGGTTCATCGCCGTTCAGACTACCATAGAGATACACGTCATTATATCCCAGGAACACACAGGCATGTCCATCTATCTCTTCGTAGAAGCCATTGGCATAATACATGCCTTTTGCCACCCATATTTTGGGCCGGTTCTCCTCATAGGCAGCGGCCGCGTCAATGGCGGCTTGTAGGTTGGATGCGGCGTTTTCCCAAGACGAACCGTCTTTTATGCCAGCACCTGTCTGGGTTACATAGATGATGTTGTCAACAGACAGGTTTATATCCTTAAAAGTGGTGAAAGTCCAAACGGGGCCTTCCGTGGTTCCCGATGAGTTTCTCTCGTTGACACGCCAATAGTAGGTCTTGGAGTCTTCAGTTATGATGTTGCATGTTTCCGCCAATTCGCCCGTCCAATCTACCAATATTTCGGTTGGGGGATTGGTTTCACCAAAAATAACTTGGTATTCTGTTGCATAATCATCTAAATGCCATGATAATGTGGATGGGTTTTCTCCATAAAAATTGTAAGTGTTATGAGGAAATGGAGATGAGGCACCCGTGGGAATTGGCATGGCATCTTTTTCAATAGAAACTGTAAAACTATCACTCGTAGAGGAGGCCACCAAGTAATAAACCCCAGAATGGACTAATAAATCGTTAATAGTATTCAAAGAAGTACTGTAATCAAATCCAGAAAAGAAATAAACATTATCAATATAGAAACAATCGTCGTTGGAATCCGTAGAACTATCCTTAGAATAAACCCATTTGAATGTATGAACACCTTTGTTTACAGAATAACAATAATAATTCCATTGACTATTGCCACTAATACAGAACTGGGCCTCCTCATCAATATAAAAACAACCGCTGTCACACCAATCTTCCGAAGAGATTTTGGCCCAAAAACTCATGGTTGTGTTTTTTGTTACATCAAGAGTTATGGATATTGTACTTGATGAGTATTGGTAGCCTTCGTTCCCCGATTTCAAGCAATATGAACCATTATGGGGATTGTTTGTGGTGAAAACCCATGGATATGCATCATCATTTTCCCAATCAAGGTCACAGAAATTCCCTTCAAAGTCACAAGCACAATCATACGATAACCCATTTCCATTTCCAGGATAATAATTATCCACCATCGGCCCTTCTCTGCCTTCAAAACCTTCGCAATATAGAGCAGTTTTTGCATTGTCACCATCAGTGATGTTGGCTGTTAGGACCACATCTGTATCAAAATTCAGTTTGAATACGGCATCTTTGCCGTTGCTGTTATTGCCAGGTAGTTTATAATTATTGTAGACCGCCATGTCATTCGTGATTGTTTCTGAATAAGGATATGTGTTGACTTCACGGGCTATTTCCCATACGTCGGGGACATCGGGGGTGTAGGCGGTTGCAGATAAAGAGACTTCTGCCGTTTTGTTTTCACCGTACACGAACTCTATAACTCCTGCTTGTGCTCCTTCACCGGTTGCGTGTGATACCGAAAATGGAATTGTATCCAATTCGGTAAAAGCGTATGGCAATGGTATGGTGCCAATCGTATAGAAATCGTTGTTACAAGTTATTGAAGAAATACTGGAAGGAGTTCCTTCGTTAAAAAGATAAGCATCTGCAGATTCCATCCAATATCCACTTGGGCGAAATCCGAGGTCTATGAAACTAGGAATAGTAATAACACTTGGGCCTGGGATAACACCCAACTTGATGTTTGGACGATGGTTACATATTGTTCCTTCAGTAAGATTCGATAAGGAACTGGCACCTATTGCGATCAACGATGAGCCAGCCGCTAACGTGCTTGCTGATTTCAATGTTATATAATTCTCATATTCACACCAAGGCAAATCATCATTCATAAAAACCCCTACTATCAAGTTGTCGGCTTCATAGTAATAAGGTTCATCTAAATAGAATGTAATCCATCCAGGCTCTTGCTCAGAGCTGATGAATATATCATAAATTGCATGACGCTGGTATACGGTCTTTAACGAATTCGTTTGTGCCCAATCTGTATTTGATTCATGGGTAATCCGCTCAGTTGTTCCAAAATACACTAAATAATCATAATAGCGATATCCGGCGGTTTGTTGCCAAGATCCATTCCAAAAACTGGCAACTTCTGCGATGTTGTATGAGATGGAATAAATCATGCAAGGTCCGCCAATGGCTTCGGCTGGATAAATGCTTTCCGTATAGGCCCATCCTCCCGTACAAGAATTAAAAGGCACTTCACAAGACACTTCATTCTCCTCGCCAATAATGATTTCCGTCAAATTCGGGCTTTGTGCCAGCACATGACTGAATGCGAAAGCCAGCATGCACAGCAAAGCAATAGTAATACTTCTTGTTTTCATAGTGTATGGTTTTATTTGTTTTTTTTGTCTAATAACCCGTTTCGTCAGACCCTCCTACTCCCCTATCACCAACGTCTTAGGCTCTGCGGCATTCGAGACGTACACGTAGCCTTTGCCGGGCACGAGTGTGGCGAGCGTACCCTCCCACTCCGTGCCGTTGAAGATGGCGAAGCCCTCGTCCTGCGAGATGACCTTGTCGCCTTCGGCGGGGGTGATATTCAGGTTTTCGATGGCCAAAGGCTGCGTTCCCGTATAACCGAACCAGTTGTAGCCAGGCAGAAGGGTGATGGTCACCGCGTTTGTGGTCCTGATGCCGCTCAGCGTGAGAGTGCAGTCGGTCGTGGTCTTGATGCGGTACATCTGGCCCAGAATGGTGTTGCCGTTGGCTGAGCCGCTTTGGGATTGGATGGATTCCAGGTTGTCGCCTAAGGCGGCCTCTATGTCGGCTACGTTGGTCTCGACGGTGGGCGCCCACCAAGTCCAGCCCTGGAACAGCTCTGTGGTTTGGACATATATGGGTGTCACAACCAAATGCAGGGTGATGATGCTGTCGCAACCGTATTGGTTCGGAAGGGTCTGCACGTAGGTTCCCGACTCCGAATAAGTGATGCCGTTAAGCTCATAGGGCTCGGTGACGACCTGGCAGATGGAATGGTAGGTCTTCGGGTTGACGTGTAGCAGCAGGGTGTGGAGCGTGTTGTCCTCGCAATCACCCGTTCTTTGGAAGACGTAGTCACCGGGATCCATGGCGGGCAGGTCGAAGCCGTTGTCGGCATAAGGCTCACCCTCGCAAAGGCTGTCCGTGATGGTGTCCCAAACCATCTCTCCGTATTCGTATGCGCCCATGTCGATTTCGCAGTTCTTGACGCGCATCTCGCCGCCCAAGTCAAGCGACAGCGAATCCAAATCAATAAGCGTGGCGTCGCCTGCGTTGATGCAAGGCGAGCCTGCTTGCAGCCTCCAATCGGCATCAAGGGCGCTCAGGTTCTCGTCGATGCCTAGCACTGTGGTGGGATTGACAAACATCGGGTCTACGTCGTAGAGGTTGCCTCCTTCATCATGTATATTTTGCAAACTTACACTTTCAAAGCCAGAATGCAACAAACTATTTGCAACTGTTATAGTCCCTTCAACACCAAATGTTCCTTCATCACCATAACCAAGTGAGTCTATCCTAGTCAAATTCTGATAACCTGAAAGAATACTATTGTTAATATTAACCCAACTAGGGTTGTTATTGTTCCACTCTGTTTGGAAAACAAAAACTTCCGTTCCCGAATTAACAATAGTAGAAGCCTCGATGAATGTGTTCGCCCCTTCTTCCTGTTGGATTGCGGGAGAGGCATTATTAGCAATCAGCGAGTTTTTAATGCATAAGAGTCCACCTTGTATCACTTTAATGGCTCCATTTGACATTATCGTAGAGTGCCCTTCTGTGATTTTACAATCTTCCATGTTCAAAGTACCGTCAACCCCTATGGTGTTTCCTTTGTATCCATGATTATTATTAAAAACACAGTTAGTTACATTAGCAGAACCATTTACGTATAAAGCAGCTCCATCTGTATCTTTAGAAACATAAACAATCACAAGTCCACTTTGAGGATCATTTGGATCCAACCAAGGTGAAACTCCTTTATTCCCGCTGAAAACACAATCCTTGATTTCAGCCTGTCCCATAATAGAAAGAGCACCACCAGGGCATGTGTTGGCATTATTATTAATGAAAGAACACGAGGAAACAATGCTATATCCTAATGATTGAATTCCAGATGTCCTCTGACCCGGATAGCTTTTTGAATTAGGAAAATGAGTAGCCGCATAATAGTTTGAATGGTTATTAGAAATAATGCAATTATCCATATAAAGCGAATCCCAAACATACATCACGCCAATACGGTTTTCTGCTCGATTGTTGTTAAAAACCGCATTGATTATCTTAATCTTTCCGGGGCTAAGAATTACAGCATATCTATCCGCGGTATTATTATCAAATTCAGTGTCTTCAATTTTCATTTCACCAGCATTAAACAAGGCTCCATTATGAATGCTATAATTAGAATTAATAACGCAATTGGTCAACATTGTTACAGCATTCTCACGATTACTGATAGCCCCTGCGCTATAATAATAAGAAGTAAGATGATCAGGGCCTACAAAATCATACATATCTGCTTGATTCTCTTCAATATTCTCTGAAAGATTTGAATCTCTCACTTCCAGTTTGCCCCAGTTACACACAGCTCCTTCATAATTCTCTATTACTTGACACTGCTGAATGTTCACACTAGTGTTTTCACAAATCCGCAATGCAGCTCCCTGATGAGCGGAAGCATAACCCTGGGTAAGCGTAACGCCATCAATAATAGCAGGAACAATCCAGTTTTCAGATGGGGTTGCCGTCACGAAGAGGCATTCCGTATTATTGTTCGAGTTGTCGTCGGATTGCAACTCACCAGTGAAAATAGTAGGGCTGTTTTCAAAGTCTCGCTCGTCAATCGTGTTCTCAATGCCCGAAAAACCACCATATATCCTAACACCCTCATTTAACGTAAACGATTTTAAATTGTCTTGGTCTCCGCAAGGCAAATAGTTACCATCGGTCAGCCAAAACTCCGTATAGGGTGTGGCCTCGGCAAGGCGATATGTCAACTTGGTGTAGCCATCGGATCGCACGGTATTGCCGTCCAAAGCATTGTCCCACGAGGAACCGTCCTTGAGCCCTGTCCCGTTTTCGCTAACAAAAACGATGTCGGCCACATGAAGGTGCAACATGACTAAGCTATCACAACCGCCTTCCGTCCAACGATGTTCATAAATACCTGGCTCCGAAAGTACAGAACCATAGAACGCGTAGGTTTCCCCTTCGCGAATACTGACTTCACGGATATCGATATTTACGCATTGGGCTTCATAAGGCGATTCATAAACGCCTATATCTATTCGTCCGTTTTGAATACGGGACGAGCCATTGAGGTCATAGTTAACTGCACCGTAATTGTTGGATCCTCCATCTATACAGACCGACGCCTCTTGCAGTTGCCAATCGCCAATTTCCTCTGTGACACCTGTTTCGGCCACGGGCGCTACAAACCAGGGCCCTGAAGCGCCCTCGTTGTCAGCCGACAAGGGCACGTTATCATTGTCGGCGTTTTGTAAACCTTCGATGGCACAATGATTTATGATCGTGTTGGCTTGAGCTATATTCGACATGTATTGGACATTCTTTCCTTCGTTCCCCCAAAGAACAGTATTGTTCAAATGGACAAAATCATTGTAACCATCAGCAAACACACATAAACCATCGCCTTGGTTTTTAAGGATGTTTGATTGAAGGACTTCTGTGTTTTGTGCGTAAATGCCTCCCCCCGTTTCGGCTTCATTGTTGCTGATAAGCGTTTGGCATAAGGTGCTGTTTATTGCGTATATTCCACCGCCTTGGTTTGCCGTATTGTTCCTCACAAAGCTATCGCGCAGGATAGCGCCGTCAGCATAGATGCCTCCTCCTTTCCCTTCGCCGCCATTCGTCGTATTGTTTTCCACAGTGCAATGGCTAAGGGTGGTGTTTTTCAACAGGTAAGCACCGGCACCTATGTCAGCCAGGCCATTTCGTAAAGTGAAGCCATCTATCAGGGCCGCATTTGTTGTGCTTAGCGTGTCGCTCTGATGCAGGATACGCATAGCTTCACGGCCATCGAGCACAGAGGGATGGGCTGTGAAATCGCGTTGGCTGAGGTCATAATCCGCTGGTTCGTTGCCTTCAAAACTGCCGTACATTTTCAGGTCTTGCTTCACCAAGAAAGAATAATCAGCAGTTGGATAATTGCCTTCCGCCACCCAGAGGGTTGCTGCAGGCTCATAGAGTACTGCCGTCTCCATCGCTTGGTAAAGGTCGCCAGACGCATTGTCCCATGAAGAGCCGTCACCAGTGCCATTCTCTTTAACATAAATGATGTTGTGATTATCAGGACGTATTGCATATTGGATGTTCGGTTTTTCGTATGGCGATTCAAACGCCCCGATATCAATGCGACCTTGCTGAATACGGGGATTACCCGCAATGTCATACTCGATGTCTAAATCACCGGAAGAAGCTCCCATATTAATGCATGGAGAGTTGGGCAGCAACGACCAATCTCCTCCAAAATAAGCAGCACCAATGCCTTCTGAAGGATTGACAAATCCAGGCTGGATTCCATTTAATTCACCAGGACCTGCAAGGATTATATTAGGATACAATCCGCTTTTCTCTCCCACACCATCCTGAATAGCGTTATTCTTAATGGTTACTGAAACATAGGGAAACCAATAATAAGGATCATCTTTATCAGGAAACTGAACATCATTTCCCCAAATGACACAATTATTTATATTCAATTCGCTTCCGCCACTATATATTCTTCCGACACCTATACCATTGTTTACTATGATTGAATTTATTATTGTTGTAAAATTAGCTCCATTGCCATTATTATTAGCGCAAACGCAACCTTTTATTACACCATCACCTGAATTTATAATCACACCATTCCCGTTGTTTGTAATATAACTGTTAACAACATTACCACAACCATGAATACCATTATTAGTGTTATAGGAAATCACACATCCTTCAACCAAATTATTCAATTGATTGTAATACATAAAAATACCATTGTCGGAATGATATGATACCTGACTATCATATAGTTTCAAGTCACCAATAACATCATAAATACCATTACCTAAAGAATAAAGCACCTTACAGTTTCTGATTGTATTTACGGCATAATCTGTTGGATTGATCAACATTCCTCCTTCCCCACCATGTTGAATCACAAATCCATCCCAAGTGGCGCCTTGGCTACCTACCACATAGCATACACTCTCGGCGTCGAGGATGGTGGCATTGTTGTCAAAATCGCGCAGGCTCATATCGAAATCAGCAGCCTCGTCGCCATTGAGGCTGCCGTAGAGCTTCACGTCGTTGTAACTATGAAACACACAGGCATGCCCATCTAACTCCTCATAGGCTCCATTGGCCAAATATGTACCTTTGGCCACCCAAATGTCAGGGCGGCTCTCCTGCACTGCTGCGGCCGCGTCAATGGCTACTTGCAGGTTTGAGGCTGCATTTTCCCATGAGGAGCCATCCTTTACACCACCTCCAGTCGGTGTCACATAGATGATGTTATCCACAGAGGGAGTGATTCCTTTATAAGTAGTGAATGTCCATACAGGTCCTTCCGTGGTCCCGGAAGAGTTTCTCTCGTTGACACGCCAGTAGTAGGTCTTGGAATCTTCGGTCAATACATTACAGCTTTCAGCCAAGTCATAGGTCCAGTCTACTAAAACTTCCGTAGGCGGGTTGGTCTCGCCGAAGAGTAACTGATACTCATGAGAGAATTCGCCTAGTTTCCAACCAATTGAGGTTGCGTTTCCATCATAGCAATTGAAATGATTCACGGGAGTAGGTGACGATGCAGAAACGGGCAATAGGATATCTTCTTGCGTAGCACTAACCGTAAAAGTCTCGCTTGTTGAAGAAGCAACAACATAATAAGTACCTTGAAAAAGTCCTGTACTCAAAATTCCATTATCATCACCTTTTTTGAAAACATTGCCTATCGAAGGGCCTTCTTCTCCCTGAAAGCCATCCTCATACACGGCCACCTTGGGATTATTCCCTTCAACCATAATACTCACATAAACATCGTAGTCAAATGTCATCTTCCAAACAATATCCTTACCATCTTCACCATCACCTGGAAGATTATAGTTGTCATAGATTTCAACATCACCTGTAATTGTCTCAGAAAAAGGGAATTCCGTAATAATGCAAGGCATTTCCCATACATCTGGAGTAATTGGCTCATATGCCGTGGCGTTTAATCCTATAGCAGCGCTCATACCATTTCCATATTGGAGAGTCAGCGTACCTGTTTGCGCTCCAATACCCGTTCCAGTATTAATGAAAATCGGGATGGTATCCAACCCCGAAAATGCATAAGGCGTTTCAAGGCCTTCGCAAATAAAGAAGTCGTTGTCACGTGTAATCGAAGTAATAGTAGAAGATATACCTTCATTATACAATAAGGCATTGGCAGGCGCCATCCAGCATCCACTTGGTCTCGGACCCATTTCAATGAACTCAGGGATGGCGACTAGACTCGGACCTTCAATGACACCTAGCCTGATATTGGGTCGGATATCATAGAGTGTCCCTTCTGTTCCGGCTTCTGGAATATTAGAAATGCCTGTAATACTAAGTGATGCCCCATTAGCTATTGTTCCGTTAATTTTCAACGGAATATAGTTGTCAAAAGAGTCCCAATATAAATAACTGTTGATGGATATTCCTATAACGAGATTACCCCCTTCGTAATGGAAAGGCACATCCAAGTCAAAAGTGGTCCATCCAGTTTCCGTAAATAATTCATCATAGTCAATATTTAAGTTTCGTTGATATGCAATAGACAATTGTTCAGGAGCAATCCAATTATCCAATGAAGAATGGTTAGATTGTGAAGTTGTTCCTAAAAAAATAGAAATAGAAAAATAATATAATGAAGCCTGTTGCAGCCAAGACCCATTCCAAAAACTCGCCAATTCAGCCACGTCGAAAGAAATGGAATAAACCATACACGGCCCACCGATAGCTTCAGCAGGATAGATGCTTTCCGTATAGGCAAAACCACTCGTGCAGGAATTAAATGGTATCTCGCAAGTCGTTTCCGTCCCCTCGCCAATGACGATTTCCGTTAATTCTTGAGGCAAACTCTGCGCCCTCAAAGCGCCACATGCAAGAGCATTGATAATCAAAAATAGTAAAGATAGTCTTTTCATTCCTATATGGTTTTATTTGTTACTTAATTTCAACATTGTCATTTTTATCCTTTGTGAAACGCCTTCACCGCTGTTCCTTTTGCAACCTTTCCGAGCAATCCCGGAAGAAATCGCGCTCCAAGGCCCTGCTAATCTCGAAAAGGAGGTGCATGGTGACGTATTGCTGGCGGCACACCTTGTAGATGTTCTCGGGCGTGCAATGCACCTGCCGCGCCAGCCAAGTGGCGGTGCGCCCCTGCCGGGCCAACTCAGCCTTGATGAGCCTGCCCATGTGGAAGTCTATATCTTGGTTCGTTTCCTTATGCATAAGAACGCTACAAAATTAGGCCAATTCCTTTTTTGTCATTTCATTGGTATACCAACTTGTTTTACAGGAAAAACGGAATTATTTTACCACTTTTCTACAACGATTGGTTCGTTATCACGGACTTGAAGTAGTCGGAACAATCCTTGAAGAAATCGTGGTCCAAAGCCTCGCTGATCTTGAAGAGCAGCGGCATGGTCACCCACTGCTGGTTGATGACTTTGTAGATGTTTTCGGGCGTGCAGTGCACCTGCCGCGCAAGCCACGCCGCCGTGCGCCCGTGGCGTTCAAGCTCCGCCTTGATGAGGCTGCCCAAATGGAATTGCGTGGTTGTATTCTGGTCCTTCATATCGTTTCGAATTTAAGTTTATACTATAATTCAAAACAATAGAGGGGACAAATGCGGTTTTTGTGGACAAAAAAGTTTTGAAATTTTTCGAAAACAACCGTATCAAACTGGTTGTGAGAAAGAAAAAAATACTACATCCCTAATTCAAGGCTCCATTCATACACGGGTTGGACCTTGATCTTCGAGCCACGCTCTTCAATTGTGCCGCTTTCATGGTCGGTCAGCAACAACAGATTGGAGCATCCCGTCGCAAAAGTCAATTTAAAACGCGTTATTTTACCATTTTTGGCTTTTCAGAATGCGTTATTTTACCGATTTTCGAGTTGCAAAACGCGTTATTTTACCATTTTTGACCTTCCAGAATGCGTTATTTTGCATGTTTTTGATTTAAAAAATACGCCATCTTGTTGATTTACAATATAAAAAACATTTATTGGGTATCAAACAATCACCTCAAAGATCCGTTTGCCGTTCCAATCGATCCATTGCGGCTCGGTGTCTTGCTTGTCTTTCGAGGAGTCGAAGGTGACGAAAACTATTATTACTAATCCAAACCAATTTATGGCCGCTCCACGTCGCGGACTAAGCGGACCGAGAGACCCCAGTTGCGGAATGTAGTAATTTCTCCCAGGTCATTATGGTCGAAACTGAAAGCCTTGGCCCACCTGACATTGTTTTCCGAGGTGTAATACATGCCCTGGGATCCGGCGTACTCTACCCTGTCCTCGTCACGATAGCCGCCAGCGGGCAGAAACACAGCACCGTTGAACATCAGCAGCATCTCCCAGCCATCGTTGACGACATTGC
>Ga0310691_10003004_pt1 | contig 20991 bp, 21 predicted proteins | sample 176DNAGHGlowgp2_FD_203887 | JGI IMG/M metagenome (GOLD analysis project Ga0310691, IMG submission 203887) | Sheep rumen microbial communities from Palmerston North, Manawatu-Wanganui, New Zealand - 1766 DNA GHGlow gp2 (v2) (version 2) | ecosystem: Host-associated > Mammals > Digestive system >...
CTCGAGGTCCCGTTCACGGATCTTCAGGGCCTGCTCCGCCATGCCCTTATAGAAGGCCTGGCGTGCAGGATGCCCTGTGGTGGCGATATCATCCTTCAGGGTGTTAGTCGGCAGATCCAAAAGGACGCCAATCTCCGTAACCGGAGTCAGCTTGCTCGCCAGTTCCTGTATCCTTTTCAGTAAGTCGGTTGAATAGTCCATTCAGCTGGATTGAGTTATTGTCAACGAGATCCTTGAATCCCGAATACTGCTGCAGGAAGATCTCCTGCGAGGTAGTGACGACGGTACACTCTGCGCGGTCGCCGTACGTCTGGTTTTGAGAGGATATGACTGTCACCAGGTGAGAGTCGTTTTGCACGAGAACCACCTTGGAGTGGTTCATGGAGAGGTATACCGAGTCGAAGCAGACCTGCATCTCGCGGTATAGCTTCACCGTTTTCTTCGAGGCCTTCAGGTCGGCCAGAAGTACTGAGTGGCCGATGAGCCCCTTCTTGCGGAGGTTGTAGAAACCACGCAGGAAGGCGTCTGAGGTTGAGAAGGTCGAGACGTAAACGTCAGCACGCCCGGTCTGCTCCAGGATCCATCCCAGCAGGCCGAGCGTGTGTAGCCCCTTACCCAAGTAACTCTGCAGAGGGTTCTTGCGAAGGGGCTGCAGGATTCTATTCAGGTCGATCCCCTTCGGCATCTCCAGAATTCTCGTTCACTTTCTCCTCAGGTGAAGGTTCACCCTCGCCTGAAGTTTCGTTCCCTTTCTCTTCCGGTTTGGTTCCCTCGGAATTTTCGGGAGAGTCACTTTTTTCCTCGTTTTGGATTTCTTTTTCGAGCTTGATATCAGCGGAGATGAGGTCAGCCTTGCGCTGTTCAGATATCTCCACGTCGAACTGCAGCAGCGTATTCACGCGGTTCTGCAGGCGCATTCGCAGATCTTCGAGGCGTGCCTGCTCATTGAAGTCAGGCTCCTTGGCTGCAGCGACGAGCTCCAGGAGTACGGGCAGGAACCTGCTGATGTACGACTGGGCATTGTCGATGGTGGACTTCTCCACATCTGTGAGCTGCTTCTTGCCATTGCCATCCTCGGTCGAATCTCCGGCCTTGAAGTCATCGTAGCGGCACATGTCTGCCTTGTATGATTTCCACAGCTCTGCGAGGAGCTTGGCGTACTCGTAGCGGTCGCATGGTGCGTCAAGCGACTTGAGATACTCATGCGTGGCCTTCATCTTCTTCCAGCGCTCTGCGTTCTCGATCCAGATGGCCTTGATGTCATCGGGGAGAGAATCATGGTCTGGGCGCTTTCCTGACAGACGGATCTCACCTGCAGACTCTGCGGGGAGGATGTCGGCCTCAGGCTCTGCCTGGCTTTCCTGAATGACGGCCTTCTCTACGAAGGGAACGACCTCGTTCTCGAGTTTCTGCACATCCTGAAGGGTATATCCGTCCAGGCGCATATTGATGAACTTCTGGATCTCATACTCGAGTTTCTTTGTCATGCGCTGCGGCGTTCGGAGAATCTGCTGGTAGAGGATCCTGTTGCGGTTGAGCTGCAGGAGCAGCATGGCACCTTCTCGTATCACGTCATCAGAAGAGTGGTCTTTCTTCATCCACGCCACCAGTGCCTCGGTGAATTTCGGATCTATTTTTCCCATAACTGTGTATTTAAAAAACGGGAGGTCGGCAATTGAGCCAGCCTCCCGCAACCCCTAAAACTATATGAAGATCCCGACTATGCGGATTTGATCGTGTCAGTCTTACCGTCGATGTTGCCATCCTCGGTCACCAGCACGCCCTCGTAGAAGGGTGCAGGGTTAACGTCTGAGACGGAAGCATTGATGGTTGTCTGGGCAGAGTCGGTGACCTGACGGCCAGCGTTCTGTCCCAGCTCGAACTGAACACGGAACATCTCATTACCGATGATACGGATGGCACCGCCGCGCTGTGGGTAGGCGATGACCACGTCATCGTTGTTGAGAAGCGAGATGAGCGAGCTGACCTTCTTCTCGGTACCGGGGAGCACGAGGTTCACGCGGTTGAGGAAGGAGCGGCTGCCCTCTGAGCCCTGACCTTCGCAAGAAGGCTCTGACTCACCCTCGATGAGCTCTACCTTCTTCCACTTCTTGTCGGCGGCCAGAACGAAATCATCTTCGATCACCACGACATCCTCCATCTTGGTGGCTGCCGTGCCCTTGATCTTCGGGAACGTGAGGATGTCCTCACGACGGATCATGTAGAAGTGGGGGCGCATGCCGGGAAGCGAAGCCTGACCTACGCAGAAGCCCACGTTCTCATACAGATCAATATCGGTTGTGCAATTTTTTGCCATATTCCTTTTCCTTTTTAATATTAATCACCTGATCCTGTACCTCCACCGGCAGCTACTGGAGCTGTGGGCTGTGCCTTACAAACGGCCAGCATCTCCTTGTTAACAGAGAGGTACTGCTCGCCGTAGAACAGGTTGGCGATGAAGTCAACATCGTAGTGAGAGGTCAGTGACTTCTCTACGAGGAAGGTCTCGTCGCTGCCCTTCTGGTTCCAGAGCGACAGGATGTTGTTCTTAGCTGTGAGACAGAGATAGTCATCGGGAACGTTGGCCAGAGCCACGAACTCGATGTTGGGCTTGCCGTCCAGGTGAGCCTTGGTGAACTGCTGGTTGTATGGCAGTGCGCCGTGGTTGGTCTGGTAGGCCACTTCATAGTAGTGCTTCGTGCGGTCGCTCATGAAGAGCTTCAGGCCACGTGCGTCGCGGAGCTTCTTGTGTACGCCCTTCCACTCGCCGACACCCCAGATGAAGTCGTTGAGGATGTCCTCAGCGTTCTCAGCTGTGATACCGCCTTGTGGCATTGGGTAGAAGTTCTGGCCAGCCTTTGACATGGTGCCTGCGTTGATCTCTGTGTCCTCGATGGCGAGGAAACCGTTGAAGAGGTCATGGGTGGTCTTACCGGCAGCGTTGCGCTTAGCGGTCCACATCTCCATGAAGAGCTTCTCGCCCAGCTGTGCGAAGATGTAGGCGCAGATGCGCTTCGTCCAGGGAACGTTCTTCAGGGCATCACCCTTGGAGATGTCAGATCCCCAGAGTGTCTGATACACTGAGTTGACGTCGATAGGCTCGATGCAGTTGCCGAAGAAGGTCTCCAGCGTGCGCTGCTTGATTGCGATCTCGCCTTTGCCCATCTTATACTTGTCATACGGACCGATCTCGAAGTCGCCGCTCATATCATGAACGTGCTCCTTATAGCGGATGCCAGTGCGTACAGCCATGTGCTGGAGAGCAGCCTGCATGGCGAACATAGGCATGGTCAGCAGCTCGGTGCGGTACTTCTGCATGCTCTCTGTGAGAGTTTGCGGAGTGAAAGTGGTTCTTGGATCCACAGCCGTTTCTGGTTTAGCCATATTACAAAGCCTCCTTAATTGAATTGAACAACTCGGCAGCGCCTGTGAGGGCATTCTCCTCTACAGCCTCGCCACCATTCTTAGTCTCACCGGCACCAGCCTTCAGATCTTTGATCTCCTTGTCCTTCTTCTCGACATCGTCCTTCAGAGTCTTGTTCTCTGCCTTCAGAGTGTCGATGAGGTCCTTAGCCTTCTTACAGGCTTCGTCCTGCTGCGACAGGGCATCTTCGATCTTCTGCATCTGGTCCTTCGTCAGGGTGAATTCACCCTTGTCATTGGCCACCAGGCCCTCGGCGAGTGCAAGCACTGCCATGACAGATTTGAAGATGGTTTTCATTTTGTTTTGTGAACTGTTGGCGAAAGAGTTTCTGAGTCCCTTCAGCAAATCCATCGCCTTTTGGATGATGCCGGCTGGTGATTGCTCTCCCGTATTGGTGTTGAAACCTTCGGGGAGAGCAGGGAGACCCATTTCATTCATGATAAGATTCGTTGCTGAGTCCGACGGGGCCTTCTCGGCGTCGATGATCTCGTCGACGATGCCGAAGTCCTTGGCGTCGGCTGCCTTGATCCATGCTGCGATCTTCATCTTCGCCTTGACCTCGTCAACGGGCTTGCCGTTGCGGTCGGCGTAGATCTGCGCCAGGACATCGTCGATGGTGGAGAGTTGGTCGCGCTGGAACTTCAGGCGGTCGATGGCCGCGTCAATCTGCTCTTTATTGCGGCTACCCCACTCATCCACCCATGTCATGGAGTTGTGGATGAGGATGAGGGCGTTCTTGGCCATTCGGATGTTCTTGGCACCCATAGCCATGAACGTGGCTGCAGAAGCAGACATACCGATGAAGTCGATATTGACTTCACCATGATTCTTGAAGAGCTCGTAGATCTGGAGGCCGGTGTCGACATATCCGCCCAGTGAGCAGATGGCGACTTCGACGGTCTTGTCCTTGTTCTTGTCGAGCACAAACTTGACATAGTCGGCGGAGATGCCCCAGCCGACAGTGCCAGTAAGGAAGAGGTCGTATTTCTTCATATCCTACCTTTGTTTTCTGCAAAGGTAAGATGAAGGGCCGACTTATAAAACAACTGAAACTAAGCTATTTGCGGTGGTCTGGCCACGGAAGAGAGGGTGACGGTCACCTCATTGAGCTGTGAGTCGGTGAGGTTCTCTGGCATCGACTCGGTGATGGTGGTGACGGGATAGGGTCTTGATGAAGAGCCGATGAGCAGCTGACGACCGTCAGCGAGCGACACCTTATAGACGGGGTGGCCGTCAGCGGTGAGCGCCTCACACGTGCGGAAGGTGAGGGATGTGGCGAACAGGTTGTTTTTGTCCTCTACCTTATTATTAATGGTGAGTTTGCCGGGCACCTGGATCTTGATCGGGTGCCATTGGTAATGGTCAGGGATGACGACCACGTCCGGCTTCTTGAGATACATACCATCCAGGTCGGAAGACTGGCACACGTAGACTGCGATGACGTTGTTGAGAACTGATTTCATAATTTATGTATTTATTTCTTAATTGAACGTAAACGACGCATACGCACAAATACGTGCGCCTTTATGGGTATATATTTAACAGAAATTTTAGAATTTAACATTCTTTTTGGAACGGGACTTTTTCCTCAAATCTATGCCATGTCGGAGGAACTTTGTCTTCTCGCGGTAGAACCTCATGCGGATGGTGTCGGCATAGTCCAGAGAGATGCCGTGCATCTCGCACCAGGCATAGGTGGCGGACTGTAGCTTGGAGTCGTCGCCACACATCTGGCTCATCTCGTTCCAGAGGTTGTTGAGGAAGATGGCCTCGATCTGCTCGATGATGAACTTCTTGCCTGACTCTGATACATAGTTCCAGCTGTCGGGGTCCTTCTGCTTCGAGTATGGGATGCAAACCTCCGTGATGCCATCGCCCGGCTGCTCCATCGGAGTGCCTGCAGGCCTGCGTTGAAGGACGCATACTATCCTGGCGTTGGTCACACTGTGGTCGTCAAATCGCACAGGGTTCCCGAAGTGATGGGTGAGGTACTGTGCGATAAAAGGTTTCAGCTTTAATTTGATTGTTACTTCGCTCATAATTTCAAGGATTTCGGTGGCAAAGTTACGGATTATTTTGGAAATGAAAAAGCGAAAGTACAAAATTTTGTCGCCGAGGTACAAAATTCTGTATATTTTTCTCGCGCGCACACGAGAGATTGTGTGTAACATCGTGTAGCATCCGTTACATTGATGTAACTATCTGATAATCAAGTACTATTGTTTGTAGCATCTGCTCTAATATATGCTACAATGCTACAATTTTACTATCTTCTTACTATAAATGCTACAAAATGCTACACTGATGCTACAACTTTCGCCCTCGATGCTACAACACATAAGGCTTTGACTTTCAATACATTGCGCCCGATGCTACAAAATGCACACATTGCTACACGCATTTTTATCGCGCGATAAAAAAATATGTCGAAAGTGCTATAAACGCGTGCGCAGGCAGGCGGGCACCCATCCTTATGTGATGGCAGAGTGACTGATATCTGCAGGAAGGCATGTAGCACGAAAAAGGGGGAGGCATCTCTGCCACCCCCGCAACGCTAAAGAATAAAGAGAATCAGAAGCTGCTATCTTCTGCATCATCCTCTCTTGCAAAAGGAAGATTCTGTTGTGAATCCTGAGGCTTTGCTTCAGGCTCTGGATTCTCATCGCTGTCAGTACCACTGACAAGCATGAGGTTGTATTTCCTTGAAACGAGGTCGTAGTCGAAGCATATAGGTCTGTCCTGGTACCATACTGTCTTGCTCGATAGAACCTTTCCGCTCTTGTCTGTCGTGAACTCCATTTCCGGATGCCCACCGGCATTGAACTTCTTGAAGCGCTCCGGTGTTGAGCTGGTACCGAAGTGTTCGTGGGTGTTCTCCAGATACTTCTGAATGGACTCGATGGGGAGCACCTTGACCTTCATCTTGTTGCCCAGCTCGAGATATCGTGCGAGGAACATGTCCTTTCGGATCATGAGTACCGGCTTCACGCCCACGAACTCGATCGGCTCCCTGGCCTTCGTCACACGGAGCTGACGGACGTACTTCAGCTTGAAGTCCTGGTCCTTGATGAGCATATTCTGTTGGATGGCCGTGTTGATGATCTGCCAGAATCCAGCCACCTCGTCGACGGTCACGCAGAGACCGTTCTGTTTCTTGCATCCTTCGGTACACAGACGCAGCAGCTCATCGTAGGTGAACGGCCAGTCGATGGCATCCTCGAGGATGAGATAGGAGGTGAGGATGACCGCCCAGTTCTGGCGTAGGCGGTCGACGGCCAGCTGCTCGTCACGAAGCTCGTACTTCAGATCCTGCTCTGCCTTCTTCCATGCCGTGCCGATGGTGGCCACCACCTTCTCACGGTGCTTGAGGATTTCGAGGGTGATATGGGTTGCACCCATCATACGGAACTTCATCAGTTCGTCGAAGTTTCGCTTGTCATCCTCGGAGAAGTTCTTCTTGTCACATGAGAGGTACACCAGACGGGTGAAAAGTGCGAAGTCCACCGTTGGCATCTCCTGTCCGGTGAGCACCAGGGCGCAGTCGACACGGGCCTGCTCACGCTTCTTGTCCTTGTCCATGTTCATGCGCATACGGCCAACGCCGTTCCAGATATCCTTCAGGAACTGCGACTTCTTCTCCTCGATGGAGTTTTTGTACTCATCGATATGCACCAGTGCATTCGACACGGATGCCACATGGTCGGCCAGCGATGGTACCGACGACTCGATATTCGGTGAGTTGGCGTCGGTGAGGAAGAAGGACATGAGCACCTGTGCGAACTCAGTCTTACCGGTACCAGGCTGTCCGAAGAGGTTAAGGATGGGTATCTTGATACCATGGCCACGCAGGATATCGGCGAAGAGGCTGCCGACGTAGAAGGCCAGCGCGATCTTCGCATTGTCACCGAAAACGGTGCAGATCCTGGAGAAGTATTCGTGGAGTGAGATGTTGGAGTAGTTGGTGAGCCGGAACTTGCGCTCATTGATATAAAGTTCCTTAGAGTTCTTGTAGAGCTCAGAGAAGGCAGGCAGGTAGAAGATACCCGATTCCATTCTCACGATGCCCAGCTTGTCGATATCATGCCACCCGTCATTGTCGAGCGTGCCGTTGGAGAAGGCGTAGAACCCTTCACGCTGCCATCCCAGCTGCTTGATTTCCACGGCAGTCTCCGTGACCTTGGCCAGATATCGCTGCATGCTGATCAGCTGCTCGTCGCTGGCCATCCAGATATAGTTGCCGATACCCAGTAGTTTTTTTCTCAGCGACTTCGAGGATGTGAAGGTGTCCATGTCGAGTTCAATGATCTCCGCTTTGTCCTCGGGTTCGTCGTTGTTGATCTCAAACAGACGGACAGGCCTCAGGTCATCCTTGATATGGAAGAGGGGCTTCAGGGCGAAGTTCGACCAGCGTACGTCTTTGCCTTCCTTGTCCATTCCATAGTAGCTGCTGTACTGCTCGCGGAACCCGAACTGTTTGAGCATGTCGATTCCACCTTTCTTGTTCTTTTCCGAGAGCTTCTCCTGCTTGCGCTTCTTGGCCGAGTTTATGGCCTGACGCCATAGGCCTTTCGTCCCCTGTGTCAGCTTGGCCAGCTCTGGTATATATGACTCCTGTGTCTCCTCTGACTTGATGAGTATCAGCAGGTCGGCCACCTCCTCGATGACCTTCTGCTTCTCCTCTATCACAGCCTCCTTGTCGTACTTCTTCTCTACGTACCACAGTAGGAACTCCTTCTCGGTCAGTGATGCCAGTCGTGCGGGCGTGTCTATGAACTCGTCAGGATCCACCTTCTTCGGATGCTCCACCTCGAGGTCATTAGGAATTTCCCTGACGGTCACGGAGAATCCGCATTGCATGGCCAGTGCTCCGTTCTTCAGGACATTCTGGAATCCTGCGCCCAGCTTCTCACCACGCTTTGGGACATCGCTGTCCGGAATGAAGCATAAGGTGGCCGACTGCAGACGGCAGTCACGCAGTTTCTGGAACTGCTCTTTCGTCCATGCACCTCCCAGTGACGCGATGGTGTTGGTGATGCCAACGGACTGGAGCTTCAGCACGTCTGGGCCTCCTTCCACGAGGTACATCTTCTCGGTGCGCTTCGCCTCTCTCATGGCCATGGAGATGCCGAAGATCGAGCGCGACTTGTCGTAGAGATCTGAGTTGGAGGAGTTGATGTACTTGCGCTGGTCTTTCTCCTCATCCAAGGTACGCGCTGTGAATCCCTCTATGTTCGAGTACCTGTCTCGAATCGGGATCATAATGCGGTTCCTGTATACACAGTACAAGGCGTGGGATTTCTCGCTCATTACCAGGATGCCCATCTCTTGCATCAGCTCGGTGTTGAGTCCCTTCTTCTCCGCGAACTCTATGACGGCCCTGGAGGAGTCAGGTGCCAGACCGATGCGCATCTCCTTGACGAAGTCATCATCCCAGTGGCGCTGGTTCTTGATGTACGACTGTGCTGCCTTGGCCTCGGGAGTGTCGCGGTAGAGCTGCTCGAAGAAGAAGTCGCACAGCTGCTTGTTGATGATGCGCTGTGACTCCAGCTTCTTATGCCGTTCCTCTTCCTCTGGAGTGGATTGCAGAGCACTGTCCTCGAGTTCGATATGCAGGCGGTCACGCAGCAGCTTCTTCACGGCCATCGGGTACGGCAGGTTTTCGTATTTCATGACGAAGTTGATGACATTGCCACCTTCATGGCATCCATGGCAGTACCATAGGTTGTTGGCCAGATTGACGCAGAAGGAAGGTGTGTTCTCCTTGTGGAATGGACAGCAGCCCCACATACGGGTTCCTTTCTTGGTCAAATTGACAACCTCACCGATGACTTCGCTTGTGTCGACCTGATCGAGGATCATGTCGATATACTTCTGATCAATCATATCATTATTCTTTAGACGGTTGCAAATATAGGCATAGAATCACCGAAGTGAAAATACACCCTTATGCGTTCTTTTTCGGCTTCGCCTTGGAGGTTTTCTTAGGTGTGGCCTTAGCAGTGGCCTTTGATGCTGCAGCCTTTTTCTTCGGTTTCTTCTCAGCTATCTTCACCTCATCAGGATCCTTGCCGATGCGCTTGAGGTTCTGGGCGATCTCTTCTTTCTTGCGCTCCTCCTTGCGCTTCTTCTTCCTGGCTTTCTTGAAGGCTCCGTCGATGGCCTCCTTGGCACCCTCGATATTCAGGACGAACACACGCATGCCCTTCTGCTGTGCTGCTCTGTAGATGGCTTCTTCTGCCAGCTGTGGCGATGCGTACTGCTTTGGTATTTTCAACTTGATGGATCCTGTGGTCCAGAATCTCCAGAAGAACATAAACGTGTGACGTTCTTTGATGATGTACACGCCATCGGTTTTCTTCTCGATGCGGTACTGATAAGTTTTCTTACTCATTTTTAGCTGAATTTATTATCATTTGATTTAATATCTCCTGCGCCTGATCCATGATCTTCATCTGCTGCTCCATGGATTCGACCTGCTGCTTCTTTCTCTGTAGCTCCGTCCAGGTGCGAATGAACTGACGTTCCATCCTGACCACCCACTTCGTGCGTGGATAGGGTTGAAAGCACCATAGGATGAATGGCTTTCCTTTGTCTGTGTCCATTCTCATGCGATACGCTGCCTTCTTCATCTTTCGAGGCAGACATGGTTTGCTTCTCTTCATATTCTTTATTTAGACATTACTTAATGTTTGAATTTATTCAGCAGATATTTTGGAAATGATGGAAGCCATATTTCGTCGAGATTCAGCACTATATATTTATCAATTTCATCCTCGCAGGTACCTTCCGCTTTTTCGTCAATAATGTGACCAACAAATTCCTCATCCCACCATTTATCCCTCAGATAATTTATTGCATCAAATTTATTTTGCCATAGAATTTTCTTTTTTGTTGCTTTGGCGAAGGCAAGTTCTGCCTTTGCACCAGGAGAATCGATCCAGTCATAGATCATGAAGATGGCATCCTTGGTAGCGATAATCATATTGTCTCGTAGAATTGCATATGTGTAGAAATCTGGAAAATCTCCATTCAAATAAGGGTTTTTCCTTTTTTTATCCTCCAGATAGTCATATCTAAGCACTCTTTGCCACGCTTCACTTGCTGGGTTGAATACCTCATAACCAAGACTCTGCAGCATCTCTTCAGCTGCTTTGAACTTTTCTCTGGTGGCGTCGCTGATGACGTCTTCACCGATCTTTCCGCTGATATAAACTGTCATAACTAAAATGTTTAAAATATTAATTTCTGTTGTATCTCTTGATAGTTGAATACTAAGATCTCGCATTTCTTTCGAGGCATTTTGCGAAGAGCTGGAATCATACTTTTACATATGATGCTCTTCATATTCCACCCTTGACAGTCAACATATTCCTGAAGGATATCGCTTGCGAAGTTTGAAAGAAGGAACTTTCCTTTGATTTCCGTAAGAACCTCCAGTAGCTGCTTGAAATCTTTTTCGGTGTATCCTCTGTAATGCTTTTGATCTGCATTGATGTATGGAGGATCGAGATAGAAAAAAGTATCTGGAGTATCTCTTTCCTTGATGACATCGAGTGCATCGTGACATGAGATCTGAACTTTTGATAGTCTGTTGTGAATCGACTCCTGGAAGTTCTTTCGATGATTTTCCAAAGACACTCCTATATGTGATCCTCCTGTGCCATTGTCTCTTTTCCACCCCCCCCTCGGTGTAGCCATAATGCTGACGTTTGTCACCACCCAGAAAGCCCATGCTTTTTCAATATCTGTATGTGATGTAGGATTGTTATATATCCTCTTTGCTTTATTGAATTCACTTTCAGAATGAAGCGTATGCTGGACTTTGTGTTGCAGATCGTCAAAATTATCTATGCATTGCTGATAGAAATTGATGAGAAGATCATTTTTGTCGTTGATGACCTCGAGGAATGATTTGCTCTTAGCGAAGAATACTGCACCACCACCAAAGAATGGCTCACAGTAGATCCTGTGCTTTGGTATCATCGGCAGTATTTCGTTTATTAAATTCTGCTTTCCTCCGTAGTATGTGATAGGGGTTTTCATTTATAACTCTTCAAATTGCTTTTCAAATTCATCTTTTTCTTTCTTCATCCTTTCTATAGCTTTATCTATAGCTTCTTCTATTTCAGGAAATGCAAGATAACTAATTGAATCTTCTACGAAGTTAACGTGTATAGAATCTGCAAAGATAACATAGCGATCATATTCTCGACAGTATCCTTTTGCTTTTTTTAGCAGATTAATCCTTCTCTGTAGAAAACCTATTTTATCCAATAGTTTTTCTGCTTCTTCAAATTGTTTTTTATTCATATAAATACTACTTCTAAACTTCAAATCATTTCTTCTTCTAACCAATTTCCACAGCCATCACAATATTCTCGCTCAGGGAAGGGACATACGCTGTTTTCAAGCGGATCAATGTCACCTCTTTTAATTGCCTCCCGGTACTCCCTAATAGCTGGGATTGACAATGTTCTTTGATATTTTCTTTTCATAAATCACACCATTATCTTATGATTGTCTTTATCGTATGCTGCCAGAAACTGCCATCCGTTTTCATTCAAGAGAGAGAGTACATGTAGAATACCAGATGGACTTGGAAGGCAGTTTAAAACCTTGCAGTCTGGATGGTCCCAGTCGAGGTGCTGAGAATAGTCGGTATCTTTGAACACTTCCCACACCATACGATGTTCCCAAACTGAAAGTTGGCCTCTATGGGAACCTTTGGAAAAGAACATCGTCTGCTCAAATTCACCTGCAGACTGTGTAATCTTCTTGTCTGCAGCCGCAAGCCTGTCCCTCTTGCCGATATGTCCATATGCACCTGTTGCCATAAACCTTATCATTTTAAAATCTTGTCGAAGATGATTATAACGCCTTTCTCATATTTTAGTAGAGGACAGTGCTGGAATACATATTCCTCAACAGCCTTAGGATTAATCTTTAGAAGCGGGTTGAATTTGTATCTCAGGGTGCGGTAGAACTTCTTACCCCCCCTAATCATGATGTCAATTATCAGGATGGCCATAAGCTACTCAAATTTGAGGTCAAACTTGTTGTCACGCTCGTATGGAAGTGAGTTGATGTTGTACTCGCTGACACAGTCCTCTCCTTCCGGATCCTGATTGTAGACGAAGGCACGCCCTGCATCGTCCCATTTGATGAAGGTTAGTTCATTCATCTTGCCTACGCAGCTGACAACTTTGCCTCCAGTCTTAGCGAAGTAGCGGAAACCAAGGATCTCCGCTCCCATGGCCTTAACGGCCTTTTCAAAATCAATTGTCTTCATATCGTTATTTTTTTAGGGTTTTCTATTAAAACCTGCGTGCATCCCTGCAGGCAGGGTAAGGTATCAACTTTAAAAATCGTTGGTCGCCGGTACTCACGTATGGACGTCACCAGAAATGTGAAATAGAATATGCAATTATAAATAATCAACAGCTAATTAGTATATATCATAATGTGATGTCGTACACGTTGAACATCCTGATGAGCCATCGCGGATGCGGTAGCTTCAGTCTGTGGTATGCGTTGTAGATCTGGCGCTTTACAGTTGACTGCTTCTTGCCAAGCTCCGATGCGATCTCGGCAGGTAGATAGCCCTTGGCATACAGCCCAGCTACACGCAACTCTTCATCTGAGAGTGCGAGCTTCGCCTTAGGTTTGCAGATCACACCTTCATGTTCGCAGATACTTCTAAGGGGACACTTCACCTCCTCAAGGTGGAACATGCCGAGATCGTCGATGTCGGACCGGAGGAAGTCGGCTTCTCCGAAATTGCATCTGATGAAGCGATCGACGATGCGGTATTCATAATAATGCTTGTTGAGCTTTGATGGAGCAGCCCATCTCTGTAGCGCCTCCATGGCGGCGGGGAATACCTTTGATATGTTCTCTATCAAAAACTCGACACATTCTCGGTCTGTCGGTTCTAGCTTCTTGCTGACACCATTCCTGTTAATGCAGGTTACACCATTGATAATATAAAATTCTACATTCTCCATCTTTCATCTTCTATAACACTGCCAATAAGTATCAAATCGCGCTTGTTTAGATCTGCACCTCCAGATAGTTTTTGCTGGAGGCTGGAGTACGAGTAATCAAACTCCGTCATCAAATACCGGAGGAACTCTGATTTCTCCTTCTTTGATAGGTTTTCTTTGTAGTACACTCTAAGTTGCACGTCTGTGAAATTTTTGCTCATTTTCTTGTTTATCTCAAATTTTGTCACTAAATTTGTGGGCAAAAATAAGATAAAATCGTGAATAGTGACAAAATTATGATGGCAAAATATACATTTTTATGTTAATTTGCCATCAATTTAAGGTTTAATAACAGAATTATATACGTTATTTTGTATGAAGGTGACAAGAGATTGGCTACTCCACTTATGCAAGAAGTATGGAGTGAAGTCGAATGAAATTTCAAAAGCCGTGTGGCCAGGAAATCCCAAACGAAGTCTGGTGTACTTTGACAAAACCGAGAATATTGGTGTGAAGTACATTGAGATCATCAGTGATGTTCTGAAGTGTTCAGTCGATGAGATCCTTCGTCGACCTCATTTTGATGGCCAGAATATCATTGCTGGAGATAATAATCAGGTAGGGAATGTAAGTATCAACAGTGATGTTGATTCTTTGAAGCAGATTATCTCTTCACAGCAGAATTTGATTGAACATCAGAAGAGTGAGATCACACGTCTCAACGAGACTCTAAAAACTCAACTGAAGGCGAAGGATCAGCAGATCGACCGCCTGATTGCACTGGCTCAGACAAAATGAAATTTTTTTTTGTTTCTATGTGTAAAAGTGGGACAGAAGTGGGACAGTACTTGGACGTTTTCGGCCAAAATAGGCCTCAGAAACTCCCTATTTCCCTATTAAAAACAGCGTTTTTAAATCGCCTCATCCCGACTTTTGATGGGAAAAGTCACATCTTCGGATGGGCTAATGAGATGAGAGCCAACAAGTTAAGTTGCGTCATAGACTGTTGCTCTCCAAATCAAGTGGGACAGAAATGGGACAGTTTTATAACTGCCCCACCCCTTGAAAAGAATTGTCGAACTTCTCATTCAAAATAAAGAATGAGAAAAAAAAATAATGTTTCCGGAATTGACCCGACTCATAATGAGGTAAAGGGTTACACGCTTCCCCAGCTGGTGGTTGGGAAACGTAACTACGTATTCTTCTATGCCTTCGATCCCGTGTCCGGACTGCGTAAGCGGAAGAAATACTTCCTTGGCCGATGTAAGACCAGGAAGGATATGATCCGGACGTCGAAGGTGATGATCACTAACATCACACGAAAGCTGCAGGCTGGGTGGAACCCATGGATCGAGAGCTCGGACTCGCTGACTTATACCCTTTTCTCTGACGTGGCAGATCTCTACCACGACTATCTATATAAGAGACTCAATGACCGCAGCCTGAGAGAGGATACCATCCTGAGCTATGTCAGTTATCTGAAGATCTTCAGGGAGTGGATAGAGTCGAAGGGCGAAGTGGTGTATATGTTCCAGATGGACCACCTGGCGATATCACAGTTCCTGGACTATGTCTATATCGAGAGGAACAACTCCTTCATCACCCGTAACAACTACCTCGGCTGGCTCAGGAGCTTCTGCAGCTACCTGCTGGAGCGCGGGTATATTAATATAGATCCTTGTGCGAGGTTCCAGAATATCAAGATCAAGGGCTACTGTAAGGAGCGCATTGTCATTCCTGACAGTGTGATGGTCCAAATCCGCGAGTATCTAATGAAGCACAACAAGCACTTCCTCTTGGCGTGCTACCTTACTCACTACCTATGCATTCGTCCGAAGGAACTTACGCGTATGCGTGTGGGCGATATCAATATAGGAAGGTGTACCATCACCCTGCTGGGTGACCAGACGAAGAACCATGATGCAGTCACCATCACCATGCCCCAGAAGGTGGCCAGGTTGATGATCGACCTTGACATCTTCAGCGCCCATGGAGGTTGCTACCTCTTCAGTGACGGTTTCCGTCCGGGAGAGAAGAAGAAGTCGGAGAAGATGTTCCGAGATTATTGGTACCACCATCTGAGGAAAGATATCGGGTTCTCCGATAAGATGAAATACTATAGTCTGAAGGATACGGGCATCACGAATATGCTCCGTACAGGTGTCGATCCGATATCGGTGCGAGATCAGGCACGCCACTCATCGCTGGCCATCACGAATACCTATACACCTCTCGATATCAAGGAGGCGAACCCTCTGATGCTGAAATACGATGGTGTTTTATAAATATACCTGAAAGCGTGACAAGATCCCGAAAATAAGTGCCAAACAGTCATCCACCGCTGTGGAGCCGTTTGGCACACTCTAACAAAACTATTCTTAACTACCGTATTGTCTAAAGCATCTCATAGAAATAGCCTGTCTTCACGCGGTCGATACCGTTCTCACCGACGGCCATTTCTATCTTCGAGCATACGAACTTCCTGTTTCGTATGACGTATATCTTTCGCGGGTCCGGTTTCCCGTCGAAGAGGAACTTGATGCAGATCTCATTGTTTCCATTGACGTTCTGCCGGATCTTAATACCTTTGTTATGAAAGAGTCCTACCGAGTTAACTTCGCTGATAGGCATCAGGCCGAGACTCCATTTCGGTACCATCGCCGTCCATACGGCCATGCGGTAGTCAGTGAAAGGCACAGGCTGTGAGGCTGTGAAGGTGTAGTTGTCTCCAGTATCGAGGCCTGCCTTCTCCTTCTTCGAGGCTGTCAGTGTGATGCCTGAGGCGAAGAACACCTCGAGGATGGTATCCTCGTCTGTCTTCTCCGGTACTGACTCTCCCTCCTCGATGACATCCTGGACTGTCACATACTCTAGATCATTGTTCTCAATATCCTCTGCAGACCATGTTTGGATGACAGAGTTGGCGTGGTACTCGCACTCTACATTGGCCTCGTAGCCGTCGAACTCATATGCCTGGCCTTGGTAGAGCACCCATCCGTTGACACCTGTGACGGACTTCTTGCCGTTGATGACACGGGCTGCTGCCCATACCTTCTGGGCTTTCATGGCCACTGGTACGATCTTCAGGTTGATGGTGCTCTGGCCCTCCTTGCGGATCAGTGGTGAGAACCACCCGCACTCCTTCAGCTCGTAGTTGATGATATTCTCACCTTCCTCGTCATAGACTGGTATGCCGTAGAAGTATCCCACAGGACAGTGGAAGATGGTTGTGAGCTTCTGCTTCTCCGTCATGCGGTCGAAGTCGGAGTAGAGGTCTGTGATGGACTCGTACTCCTTCTTCTCGAAGGCCTTCATGACATCCTGGGAGATGCAGTCGTATTCACGGTCACTGTCCGAAAGTTCGTATTCGAGGTTAGATGAACCGAGGTAGTCGACTCCTTCCTCATCGAAGCTGGTGGAGAACTCCTCCAGAGGCTCCACGCACTCATGGCCCATGTTGCCGGACTCACCGAAGGGGATGATTGAAACGGCCTTTCTCTCCTCGTCGAAGATGTACGTGGCATTGAAGAGCTTGCGGAACTCATCGAGGAATTGGTATGCCGTCCAGTGTGGCAGCGTACGGGACATGACGAGTGTCAGCTTTGCGCTGGCCACATAGAGCTTGTTCCATGGATCCTTGTCGAATTCGTTGTACTCCAGCGTATATCCAAGGGCTTCGATGACCTTCTTCATGACGTACATGAGGTTGGGCTGTATGGCTCTGAGCGAGAGGTTGACACCCACGCAGTTGTTCCTGTCGACATCCCATGAGTCCTTCGATCCGAGGAACAGGAAGGAAGGCACATTGATGTGGAAATTGTTCGTCTCGTCGAAGATAGGCAAGAAGGCGTAGTATCCTGGTTCTCCTATGAAGCCGTGGTGGTTGATATCGTTGGAGAGGTTGAACACATGCCAGTCGCTCTGAGGCTTGTTGATAAAATGCTGGTGTCTTGGCATCAGGTCACCGTAGAAGATACTGTCTATATAGATGTTGTCGAAAGAGGCTTTATACCTTAGATACGACTTCCCGCAGAGGATCTGCAGTTTCACCTCCTTCTCGGTGACGGATGTGATTGTTCCGGTACCATGGATGATCTCCATGCCGTCGGCCACCAGGCGACAGTCCTCGAAGTTGTCCTGTTTGAAATGTGTATCGAGGCGGTTGATGGCCCCGAACACGGCCCTGTTCTCAGGGATGGCCATCGGGAATACTACTTCCATGGACTTCTCGTCACCATCCTTGATGAAAGGATTGAGGAGCGTGATCTTGATATCGCTCTGTGCGGCAGGGTATGCCAGCTGTTTATTGATGTATGCTGTAATCATCTGTCATTCAGTCTTTGAAAGTATTTGTATTCGCGGTGGAACGAATCCATGGGGAATTTGACATTTATGCCATCTTCCTCAATGATCGTGAGCAGCCGTTCGTTTACCTCTCTTGTCTCTTCAAGGGACTGGCGCAGTTCCTCATTATCGGTCGTGACATTCACCACGGGCGCGACAACGGCATTGCCACCCTGTCCCAGCTGACGGGAGATGTCTTCTGCTGTAAGCGAGCCGACGGTGTTGTTCTTCTGTGCTTTGTCGATGAAGTCCAGCATCGGGCGCACCGACGGGTTGCTTACGGCCTTGTGGTTGGCCACGAACTCACCTTCATGAACGACACCAGCCTCACGGGTGTAGCGTGAGCCACCCGTGTAACCACCTTTGTAGTAGCCTGCCTCCTGTGCCTGTGCCTGCTTCTTGATAGCAGCTATCTGGATCATACCAGCGGCCAGTGCTGCAGCTGCTGCGATAGGGCCGAGGATGTAACCGACAATAGGAACCTGAGCAGCAGAAGAGTAGGCGTTGATGGCGGCCAGGGCCGTAGAGGCGATGGACTGTGCTATCTGGATCTTCACGGCCTTCTTGTTGTACTTCGTCTTGATGGCTGCTTCCTCCTTGGCTTGCTTCTCTTGGAGCTTCTTGACCTTCTTCTGGTTCTTGCCAGCAGCAGTTATCTGCTTTTCGTACTTCTTCTTGACCATGGCCGTCTCATACTCCTGTGCTGCTGAGAAGTACGATGATGCAGCGCTCATGATCTGATTGATGGTGTTGTATGCTGCCTGGAACTGGCTCGACAACTCCTCACAGAAGGCGACGGTGGCCTGCTGTTTGGCAGCCTGATAGGCAGCGTAGTTGTCCTTGTCGGTGGCATAGAGGATCTTCAGCTGCTCCATGGTGGCCTTGTACTGCTGTACGGCACCCACGAAGGGGATGTTTCCGGCATCACCCACCTGATCCTTGGCCTTGTCGCCTGCTACCTTCAGCATCTGTGAGCCTGTCTGCTGTGCTTTCTCGGAAGGTGTCTGACTGTTGGAGTACTGTGCCTGGATGGCTATCTTGGCACGCTGGTACTCCTCTTCCTTGATGAGTCCCTGACGGTGCAGCTCGTCGAGACCGTTGAGGGCTATCTGCAGCTGCTGTTCGTTGCCCATCTGTAGATACTGTTCACGTACCTGCTGCACCATCTCGAAGTAGCGGCGTTCACGCTCGAGCTTGTGCTGCTGCTCCATGTCCTCGATCTCCTCTTCGATCATGGCACGCTCCTCGGAGCCCTTCCGGTAGAGGTCTGCCTTCTTCTGCATATACTCGATGTCAGCCTGATACTGTGCCTCGTTGACGGCCTGGTCATTGAGGTAGTTCGGGCTGTTCTTGTCATAGTAGGACTGTTCCAGCTTCATGACCACCTGGTTATGCTCACGTTCCACGGCACGGAGATTGAGGCGTTCCTGCTTCTCCTGTGCCTTCAGGGCATACTGTTCGCGGTCGTTGAGCAGCTTCTTGTACTCGTCGGACTCCTGGTCATAGATGGCCATGCGCTTCTCGAACCCTTCCAGTTGGATGCGGTTGATCTCGCTGACGTAGGTGCGGTAGTCGATTTCACCCTTGGCATAGCGTTGGGTGACGATGGCCAGCTCTGCCTCCGTCTGTGCCTTGATGGCATCGTTTCGTTCTTTGAGCTCTTTCTTGGCAGCTGCCTCGCGCTTCTTGCGCTCTGCTTCTTCTTTCTTGTTGTCGCCACCGGACTTGTATGGAGGATTGTTCTCGATGATATCGGTCTCGGATTTCTGTGCCTTGGCTGCATCTTCTTGCAGCTGAGTACCGTATTTATTCAGGATGGCGTCTCTTAATTTCAGCTTTGACTCCAGAGTCTTGTTGGCCTTGTCGAGGTCGTCACGTGCACCTACAGCCTGCCCCTTCAGGAAGAATACGTCTGCCTGTGAGCCGTTGCCGTTGCTCTTGTTGGCTTCTGCCTGTCGGTTGTTTTCCTTGGCCTTCTCCACATCTACAGTTGCTTCTGCAATCTGTTTTCCGAGATCGGCCAGCAGATCCTTCGCTCCTTCGAGCTCGTATTTTTTCTGAAGGGATTTCAGATAGTCATCAAGGGCTTTCTTGTTCTCCTTGTACTTTCCTGTCTCCTTATCCAGTTCCGTGACATAGTTGGGTATCTGCTTCTGCAGTTTGTCGATGGCCTTCAGGCGTTCATCGAGGGAAAGTTTGTCGTTCTTCGATGCCTGGATCAGGAGCTCGAGGCTTTGCTTCTCCTCCAGCATCTTTTTCTTGGCATCATCGCGGACAGTATTGAGTTTCTTCATCTCCTCTGCTGTGGCATCCTGCTTTCTGTTGAAGTCAATGAGTAGACCTATAACTACGGCGATGGCCGCTGCCACAGCTGCATAGGGATTTGCAGCGAGCACGGCCCAGAGGCGCTTGCAGGTGACGATGACCTTCTCATTCCAGAACACCTGGAGCTTGCTGATGATGACATCCTTCTCCTTCCATGCAACATAGGCTATCATCGTTGTTGTCAGCAGTATGATGGTCGTGCGATACTTGATGACGAAGTTGATAAGTGTACTGAGGCCTTTCACCATCAGTGCGCCAGTGGTGACGGCATAACGGGCGATTGGCAGCAGCTTCTCACCCAGCTCTATCGACAGATCCTTGAACTGCTTTGTGCGTTTTTCGATCTGTGCCTGCACGGTCTCATTCTGGATGTTGAACTCGTCGATGATGGATGTGCCCTGCTCGAAGGCCTCATTGGCGATCTTCTGGCGCTCTGCCACATCGTCGACCTTCTGGCCGAGGGTGGCCAGCACACCGATGGCACGCTGTCCGTTGAGTTGCATGTCATCGAAGATCTTGCCCATCTCCTGCATATCACGGCCTTTGAGTGAACTGGCAACCTTCAGCACGGCCCCGTTGATATCCTCGGTGACGAGCTTCTTGTACTCCTCGACCTTCATGCCTGTGATACGTGCGAAGGTGTCGAGATCCGTTGTCATCTTCACCAGCAGCTGGCCGAAGGCGGTGGCAGCCATCTCGTCACGCAGCATATTCTCATCCATGACGGCACCGAAGCCCATGAGCTGTGCCTGTGTGAGTCCTACCTGTTTGCCGAAACCGGCTACTCGAGCCGTGAAGTCAACGAGATATCCTGCAGATGCGGATGAGTTCTGCGCCAGTTCGTTGACAGCGGAACCGGTGGCGAGCATGGCACCACGAAGTCCCATCGTCTTGTCGGTACCGAAGGACATGGAC
>Ga0310691_10003006_pt1 | contig 20987 bp, 15 predicted proteins | sample 176DNAGHGlowgp2_FD_203887 | JGI IMG/M metagenome (GOLD analysis project Ga0310691, IMG submission 203887) | Sheep rumen microbial communities from Palmerston North, Manawatu-Wanganui, New Zealand - 1766 DNA GHGlow gp2 (v2) (version 2) | ecosystem: Host-associated > Mammals > Digestive system >...
AACAATAAGTATGTCGTTTACAGAACAAGCAAATCAGATTTTCAAGCGAGTTATCGAAGACTATCATATCACCGATGATATAGATACTCCGATTCATAACCCTTATGTCAAAGACAGCATCGAGCATAGTCTTTATCTGAAGTGTTGGATAGACACTGTCCAATGGCACTATGAGGACATTATCCGAGATCCCCATATTGATCCCGTCGAGGCTCTTTCGTTAAAGCGCCGAATCGACAGAAGCAATCAAGAGCGTACAGACCTTGTAGAAGAGATTGACTCTTACTTTCGTACGCAATATAATAATGTAAGGCCTTTGCCAGATGCCAGGCTCAATACCGAAAGTCCGGCATGGGCTGTCGATCGTCTGAGTATCCTCGCACTTAAGATTTATCACATGGAGGAGCAGGTCAACCGCAAAGATGTCGAGATTGCTCATATTCAGAAATGCCAGGCTAAACTTAGCGTGTTACTGGAGCAGCAAAAAGACCTTTCGCTCGCCATAGACCAACTATTGGAAGATATCGCTGCCGGACGCAAATACATGAAGGTCTATCGGCAGATGAAGATGTACAACGACCCAGATACAAACCCGATACTCTATAAGAAGTGAAGAAGGAGCATATACTCGTCATCAGGTTTTCTGCATTAGGCGATGTTGCCATGGCCGTCCCCGTAATATGGGCATTAGCCAAGCAATATCCCGATATCCGTATCACAGTGTTGAGCAAGGAATTTGCCCGCACACTCTTTGATGACCTTGCCCCCAACGTAAATTTCATGGCGGCAGACCTGAAAGAAGAATATCATGGCGTAAGAGGGTTAAACGCACTCTATCGGCGACTTGTAGCCAAACAGTTCACCAAGGTAGCCGATCTCCACAACGTGTTACGCTCTGACTATCTCAGGATGCGCTTCAATCTAGGGAGATATCGCGTAGAACACATTGACAAACATCGCAAACAACGCCGAAAGCTGACATCTTATAAAAATAAGATCAAGGAACAACTGCCAAGCTCGTTTGAAAACTATGCCGAGGTATTCGCCCGTCTGGGCTATCCTGTAGATATCAGTCAGTTCCACTCTATTTTTCCAGAAGAAGGCGGCAATCTAAACATGCTCCCATCTGTTTTTGGTCCGAAGAAGAACTTTGAACAATGGATAGGCATAGCCCCATTTGCCGCCCATCAGGGGAAAATATACCCACCAGAGCAAATGGAGAAGATTATCTCCCAACTGTTACAGACATATCCCAAAGCCCGTATCTTCCTTTTCGGCAAAGGCGAGGAAGAAGACAAATACTTCAAGCCTTGGTGTGAGCAGTGGCACCAATGCGTGAATGTGGGCGATCACTGTGAGAACATGTATCAGGAGCTTATCTTGATGAGTCATCTTGACGTTATGCTGTCCATGGATTCTGCCAATATGCATCTGGCTTCCTTGACTGCCATTCCTGTCGTCAGTATCTGGGGAGCCACTCATCCCATGGCCGGATTCCTTGGCTATAAACAAGACCCAGATAACATCATCCAACTGGATATGGACTGTCGCCCATGCAGTATTTTTGGCAACAAACCTTGCAAACGCGGCGACTATGCATGCCTTTATAACATTCCGCCAGAGCGGATTGTTGAAAGAATAAAAACAATCATTAATAACTAAACATTTAAGTCATTATGAAGTACATTTGTGAAGTTTGCGGTTACGTCTATGACCCCGCAGTAGGAGATCCCGACAGTGGTATCGAACCAGGAACAGCCTTTGAGGATATCCCCGATGACTGGGTATGCCCTGTCTGCGGAGTCGGCAAAGACGAGTTCAAGCCAGAAGATTAAGTTAAGTTTTAGGGTGGCCTCTCACAACAGAGTGCCACCCTAATCACTGAGTGACAAGACAGTGACAAGACAGTGATAAGACAACGACAACAGTCATCCGACTTTCAAAATCTGCAAAATTAATTTTAAAAACTGCAAAAAGGCCATTTTGCGACCTAAAATATTAAATTAAATTGTTATCTTTGTGCAATAATTATGAATTATGGCACAAGATACAATTCTAACATGGTGTAAAGCGCCGCTTTATTACAGTTTATCTTTCAAAAACTCGATTACAGCCCCTGCAGAAAACCTGGAGGAGCTGGTGCTAAATCAGGGTGTTGGCGTGGAGGTTGAGGAATACGAGAATCTCTACACCCTGACCCTGAAATAGGTTAAGGTTAACAAGAAGCTGTATCAGCCCTTAGAGATTGAGGCTGAGTTGTTCTTTATGCAGCAAATCGTCGACCCGACAGGGAAGCAGTCGACCAAGGCTCCATCATTCTTTGCTGTGACGAGCCTGCTGCTGCAAAGGCAAGTAGAGCTGAAGATTTTCAACAACGATGCCCAAAACAACAATCAGGGAAAACCTTTTACGATAGCCAAGAACTGCTTATGAGATACATTACTTTATCATTCTTATTCTCCATCTTGCTCCTGTGTTCTTGTCGTCAGGGTAAGGGGGGCAAGGCGCAGGTTTCGGACGTGACGGCAGAAATGGCGCTCGAGGGAGTCAGCAAGTATTGCCACGACGAATATGACTGGAGTGTGGCGGAAGAGAATCCTGAGATGATGTCTGTCACAATGGGAGACGAGACAGAAACGGAATACAAGGTGGTCTTCCGCAGCTACACGGGTGCCCTCGTCTATTTCTACGTCGATAAGGCCAGTGGCCAGACGCGCATGGTCGAGTATGTGGCTGCGCTCAATCGGGAAGAGGATGCCGGAAGCATCGATATCCATGACTATTTGGGGAACAAGTGATTACTACAAGAAAGTGGTTAAGTAAGATTATCTATATAGAAAAACAAAAAGTCCATAACCAGTCTCAGTTTTCTTTCGTACCTTTGCACTCGGATTAATAGATTCCCTAAAGCAATGACAAAGAAACGACTGATAGGACTGGTAATGTTTGTGCTGCCCTTGATGGCCAGTGCACAGCAGGTGTTGGATTTAAGTGGAGCCTGGCAGGTCTCCATTGGTGACGAACCGCAAACAATCATTTTGCCCAATACGCTCGACGGTGCAGGCATCGGTGAGAGGAATACCCTTGAGCCGATGTTGCAGAAACCCCAGCTGTCGAGGCTTACCCGCAAGCATTCGTTTATCGGCGAGGCTGTCTATCAGCGGGAGATAACAGTGCCCAAGGACATGGCGGGCAAGCCGCTGGAGCTCTCGCTGGAGCGCGTGATGTGGCGCAGCCGGGTGGCTGTCGATGGCCGTGACCTCGGACAGACACAGGAGAGTCTGGTCTCGCCACACTTATTTAATATAGAAGACGGACTGACGGAGGGTCGCCATACGTTGACACTGACCATCGACAATCGCAAGTTGCATGATATCTCTGTTGACAACCTTGCCCACAGCTATACCAATGATACGCAGATCATGTGGAACGGTGTATTGGGGAACATGGAACTGCGCATGAGGCCAGCCATCGCGGATATGCAGGTGTATCCTGACATCGACAAGCAGCGGATATGCGTGAAGGTAGATGCCGATAAGCCTGTATTTACGCTTGACGGCAGGGAAGTGAAACCTGAGAAGGGGGCTGACGGGCTGTACGTGCTTCCCATACGGGACATGAAGTTGTGGAGTGAGTTTATGCCACATCTCTATACGCTGAATATAGGGGAGAGAGGGCAGCAGAGAACTGTGACTTTCGGTATGCGGAAATTCTCTGCGGAGGGTAATCGGCTGCTTATCAACGGACGGCCTACCTTTCTGCGGGGTACGCTGGAGTGCTGCGTCTTTCCATTGACTGGCACTCCGCCTACGGACGAACGGGGCTGGATGAAAGTCTTTACGACAGCTCGCGAATATGGGCTGAACCATCTGCGCTTCCACTCCTGGTGCCCGCCAGAGGCAGCCTTCCGGGTGGCCGACAAGATGGGCTTCTACTGCCAGGTGGAACTGCCTAACTGGAGCCTGACGGTGAATTCGGACTCGGCTACGGCCCGTTTCCTCTATCAGGAGGCTGACAATATCCTGCGTCATTACGGCAATCACCCTTCACTCTGCATCGTGAGCTGCGGCAACGAACTACAGCCAGACTTCGGGTTCCTGAACGGGCTGACAAGGCACATGAAGGAACAGGACCCACGACATCTCTATACCACTTCGACCTTTACCTTTGAGAAGGGGCACGGCAAGCATCAGGAGCCAGAGAATCAGCTCTTCATCACGCAGTGGACAGACCACGGATGGGTGAGAGGACAAGGGGTATTCGACGAACGGGTGCCCGACTTCAAGAGCGACTATCGCGAGGCTGCACGGGACATCACCGTGCCGCTGGTGTCGCATGAGATTGGTCAGTATAGTGTCTATCCCAACATCAGGGAGATTGATAAATACACGGGGGTGCTGGATCCCCTGAACTTCAAGGCTATTCGCAACGATCTGACACAGAAAGGTCTGCTCCATAAGGCTGATGACTATCTGAAGGCATCGGGGCGGCTGGCGGCTATACTCTACAAGGAAGAGATAGAACGGGCGATGAAGACGCCGCAGCAGAGCGGATTCCAGCTGCTGGACCTGCACGACTTCCCCGGACAGGGAACGGCGCTGGTGGGCCTGCTCGATGCTTTCTGGGATTCGAAGGGCCTCATTGAACCGCAACGCTTCCGTGAGTTCTGTGCGCCCGTGGTGCCTCTGGCGCGGTTTGACAAGGCCGTCTGGCGGGCGAATGAGACTTTCAAGGCTCATATTGACATCGCCAACTATGGCGCAGAGACGTACGGGGCTGACCAGCTCAGATGGGCATTGACCGACGGTGACGGGCAGGTGTATGCAGAAGGCACTGGAGACGAGGTGAACGTAGTGCTGGACAGGACAGAACGGGCCAGACGGATGGAGCTGGTGGCCTCTATCGCTGACAGCCCATGGCGCAACCGCTGGAGCATCTGGGTTTATCCGGAAGTGATGATGCCGACTGCTAAGGATCTTGTGGTGACGCCAAGTCTGGACGAGGCACTGAAGGCCCTGAAGAAAGGCAAGACCGTGCTTCTGTCACCCAAGACAGCTAACGTAAAGGGACTAGAGGGGAAGTTCCTGCCCGTATTCTGGAGTCCGGTTCACTTCCCGAAGCAAGCTGGTACGATGGGGCTGCTCTGCAACCCGAAGCATCCTGCACTGGCCGACTTCCCTACAGAGATGAACAGCGACTGGCAGTGGTGGAACCTCGTGAAGCGTAGCCGCGTGATGGTGATTGACTCGATTCCCGCTGTGACGCCCATTGTGGAGAGTGTGGATAATTTCGTGAACAACCGTCGGCTGGCCCAGATCTTCGAGGCCAAGGTCGGCAAGGGCCGTCTGATCATGAGCAGCATCGACCTGCTCACGGACGGGGAGCTGCCGGAAATCAGGCAGATGCGCTACAGCCTGACGAACTATATGCTGGGCAAGGACTTCCAGCCGGCTGCTACGCTGACGGAAGCTGACCTGCGAAGCCTCTGGCTGGAAAAGGCCGTCGAGCAGAAGACTGGCGCCACCTCTATCTACGACTGACTTATGACTTGACCTGCTTCTGATAGTCGCTTGGGTTGACGTGGAACTCGTCTTTGAAACACTTGCGAAAATAGCTTTGCGAACTCATGCCGACCATATAGCCAACTTCGCTGATGGTGTATCTGCCCGTCAGCAGAAGTTGCTCGGCATAGTGCATCTTGTATTTCCTGACATATTCGACGGTAGAGATGCCCGTAAGCGACTTCATCTTCCGATAGAGCGTGCTCTGACTGATGTTGACAGCTTCGGCGATGTAGCTGATATCGGTTTTATCGCTTGAGATACGGTCTTCGATCAGCTTGTTGATCTTGCTCAGGAACTGCTGGTCGAGTTCGTTGAGTGAAGCCTGCATCGTCTGGCGTTTCTGCTCCATGTCCCGCCTGCTGTCTTGTTCCTGTTCTGGGTGAGTGGCATTTGACATCCTTTCCCATTGTTCCTTTAGGATGCGAAGGTGTATGTAGTTCTGATAACCGTGATAGACGTAATAGCCTATTGCAGCCAGGCAGAGCAGGTAGAAAAGTATGGCCCACCACGACTGCCAGAAGGGAGGGGCAATAGCGATATTGATTTCAATGGGACTGTCGCTCCACTTATGGTTACGGATATGGCTTCTGACGAGCACGCGATAACGGCCTGGCTTCAGATTGCGGAAGGTCATCTCGCTGCCTTCCAGCGTGGTCCAGTCGCCTGTTACCCCTTCCATCCGGTAGGCATATTCCGTCTCGTTGTATAATGCATAGTTCTCGATGTTGAAGCTGATCGTGAAGGTGTTCTCGTCATAGTTTAGTGAGAATGAATGGTCTGCCTGGGGGAAGACAATGCTGTCGCCGCTGGCCGTATATAGTTTCATGCCTACGATGCTGAAGAGGGGGGCCTTCTGTTCTGAAAGGACTTCTTCTGGTATAAAGATACTTAGTCCGGCTGTTGAGCCGAAAAGCAGTTCGCGGCTATTGCCGTGGGCAGTACAGGCGTTGCTGAAATTTGCCAGCGGGACGTGGTCGTTGGTGGTAAAGTTGCAAAAGGCGGTCTCCCCGTCCTTCAGGCAGCTGATGCCCTTATTGGTGCTTACCCAGATATTTCCATTACTATCTTTGTTGACGGCGCGAATGTGGATATTGTCAAGTCCGCTTCCCCAGCCATATACAGTCATTTTGTCGTTTTGGTCGAACTTGACCAGCCCCTCTGCCGTTGCCGCCCATACTTGTCCATGCTGGTCGAGCATCAATTGGTTGACTGTGTTCGACGGGAAGTTGCTTTTGGTATCAAGTATTGCTGTGATCTCCATCTTTGGGGAGCAGATGAAGATGCCTTCACCAAACGTGCCAATCCAGCGGCGGCCCTTGCGGTCGATGACCATTGATCGCGTGAGGTTCTGCCCCAGCTGATAGTGGGCTTTGACGGTGTGGGTATTGATGTCGGCCTGGTATATGCCGTTGCTTGTGCATATCCACATGTTGCCATTGTTGTCTTCATAGAAGAAACGGATATCCTCTTTGCGGTCGGTGAAGAGCCTGGTCAGGCGGTTGTCTGCGGCATGCTTGATATAGGCATTGTCATTGAAGCATCCGAACCATAGATCGCCGCGACTGTCGCAGATGGCTGCCTGTACTGACTGTGACGACAGTTCGGGGATGCTGACTGGCAATCGCCTGCCGTTTTCAAACAAATTGACGCCATCGCCGTCGGTGCCTATCCATAACCTGTCTTGCTGATCTTGGCAGACTGCCAAGACGGTTTTCATGGTAAGACTGCAGAGGGGGTCTGACGGTTGGTAGCCGATTTGGGTGAACATGGGCAGATGGTATGTAAGGAAGTTGATGCCACTGCCATAGACCCCAATCCACACATTCTGGAAACGGTCTTCGAAAAGGCATCTGACGCTGTTGCCCGTCAGGTTCCTCTCATTGTTGCCTTCTGTAATGTATGTGTATTGCGGCATTCCGTTCTTTCTCGTGATGACGGCGATACCGCCTTGTTCGGTGGCTGCCCAGATCTGACCGTTGCTCATCTCCTTGATATCGAAGATACGCCGGCTTAGCCTGCCTTCATCCAGGAAGTGGTCGAATTGTTGTGTCTGGGGATTGAAGAGGTCCAGTCCTTTGTCTGTGCCGACCCAGATATTTCCACTGTTGTCTCGGCAGAGGCTATGTACGTGATTGCCTATTATGGCATGAGGGTCGTTGTCGTGGTGTAGGAAGTTTCGTGCCGTCCGCCTGGCTATATCGATGATAGTCAGCCCTTGTCCTACGTGTCCCACGTACAGATGTCCCTCTCCGTCGTCAAGGGCGCACCAGGTCTGATTGCTTGGCATGCCCTTCACGGTCTTCATGTTGAAATGCTCAAAGCAGTCTTTCTGCTTGTTCAGCAAGTCGATGCCTTCCCAATAGGTGCAAACCCAGATGTTCTTATCCTTGGCCGTGCAGATGAATGTGATATCGTTTGTGCAAAGCGACTGCGGGGCGTTGGGATCATGACTGTAGTAGCGTGTCGTTCGTTGGTGGTAGTTGTAGGCATTGAGCCCGTTGCGCTGCGTGCCGATCCACATTACCGGGTCTTCCGGATCATCAAGGAGCACATTCAGTTCGTTGCCGGAGATGGAATTTGACATACCTCTTTTATAAAAGGCATAGAATCTTTGTCCGTGGAATTTGTTCAGTCCCTCTTCTGTGGCTGCCCAGATACATCCGTCCTTGTCTTGAGTGATGCTTGTGACATAGTTGCTTGACAGACCGCTGCTGATGTCGAGCTGACTGACTGTAAATTGTGCCAGGAGCAGAATGGGTACAAATAGTAATATGGTTAGTAATATACGTCGTTTCATTTTCTATGAGTAGTCGTTTTCGGTGCAAAGATAATAAAAATATTCGAGATGTACACAGATTGCCGAAAATAATCCGTAAATCAGCAAAAGAAAGGCTACAAATCCTTCATTGACCGATTTTTGCTATCTTTTGCATGATTTGAGACCCTCTTGATTTGATACTATTTATTATCTTTGCCACGAATTTGCCAATAAACGACACTTCTTACTAATTAATATATTAACTAATTTAAAACGTATGTTTAAAATGACTAACTTTCTAAAGCGTAGTTGGTTGCATGCTTTGGCTCTGCCTGTATTGTTGGGTGGGATCTTATCATGTAGTGACGACGACAAGAATTATCCTGCTGTGGATAATCAGGCTCCAATCATCACGCTGGCCAGCGACAAGGTTCAGACTGAGGCTGGCCGTGCATTTACGATTGAAGCTAACATCAAGGATGCCGACGGCATCAAGAGTATTAATCTGAAGAATGAGAGCATGTATCTCGACAAGACCATCAATCTGCTTGAGATCAAGAGCGAGCTTCTGAAGGAGTACGATCTGAAGTACACCTATCTCCGTGACTACACGAAAGACTGGAACGACGCCAGCAGCTTCCCCGTGCTCATCACGGTAGAGGACGTGGTTGGCAACAAGCAGACCGCTACGGTCACAGTGACTGCCGACGGTGACTTTACGAATCCGACATTTATAGTAGCTCCTTCAAGCGAAGTAACCGTTCTTGTAGGTCCGCGTCCGAAGTTCAAGCTCAACTGCTCTGTGGCCGACAACAAGGTACTGAAGAGCATCCATATCGTCAGCGATGTACTTGATATCGATGATACAGTGGAAACGGGCAGTGTATCGAGCTTCGACCTGACAACAGAATACGTGATGCCAGGTGGTGTTGTGGCTTCCTATCCGATGACTATCACGGTGACCGACCTACGCGGTAACGAGACCTCTGTCAAGACCTCCATTAATGTCAGTGAGATGCCTGATTTCGAGAAGATGTATCTGGCTGATGTAGAGGATGCCCGCGATCTGTCGAGCGACGTCTATGGTGTGCCAATGCTTATCGACCATACTGGTGAGTTCGAATATACGGCCCGCTATTATAATCAGAAGGCTGGCACGAAGGTGCGCTTCATTCCGCAGATGACAGACTTCGATCCTATCTGTTTCGGACCAGACTCAGAGAACAATAGTGTCTTTGCTAATGATCCTTCTTCGTCGCAGGCTATTGTGCTGAACGAGATCAGCTATTATGAGATTAAGTTCAACACCAAGACTGGTACCTACAATGTGAATACCTATACACCAGCACCGATCACGGTGAAACTGAGCGGTACGGAATATACCTATCCGCTGACACTGAACGGTACGACAACGATGGACTTTGGCGACGGTAGTGGTGACCAGCCCGCACAGATCTGTCTGGCAGGTAGCAATCTCCCCGACGGTGCCGGTAACTGGACGACGAACCAGAACGCTGGTGCCTATATTCTGGAGCAAGACGCGAAGAATCCTTACCTGCTCTATCGTGAAGGTACTTACGAAGAAGGCAAGCAGATCGAGTTCACCATCTCTCAGACCCACTGGTGGGGTTGGTGGCCTGAGCCGTTCTGGCGCTTCGACGGTAGCGAAAACAATGAGAAGAACACGCTCAATGGTGGTGACAACATGAAGAAGATGACCGTACCTGCTACGGGCAAGTACCGCTTCGAGTTCGACTACCACTTGTTGCGCTCACGCCTCTACCCTGTGAAATAAAGGGAATAGTGAATAGAGAATAGTGAATAATGAATAGTGAAAAGAATAATCGATATGGAAAGATATATATTGACAATGCTGATTGCCGTTGTTGCGCTGGTGGCTAAGGCCCAGGAGATAACGGTGAAAGGTACGGTGATCTCATCGGCAGACAATGAACCGATGATTGGCGCTACAGTGAAAGTAAAGGGTACAGGTACAGGAACCGTGACCGACTTTGACGGAAACTATACGATCAAGGTTGATAGCAAGGCCACGCTGGTCTATTCGATGATAGGCTATAAGACGGTCGAGGAGGTTGTCAATGGCCGTACTAATATCAATGTAACGCTCGATGACGAGACTAACGATCTGAACGAGATTGTGGTCATCGGTTATGGTGTTGCCAAGAAGGGCGACTTGACCAGCTCTATCTCTGCCATCAAGGGTGACAAGCTGGAGAAACTCTCGACAGGTAACGTGATGAATGCCCTGCAGGGACAGGTGAATGGTGTGCAGGTGACAGGTAACGGTAGCCCTGGTGGCACGCCTCGTGTGATCATTCGTGGCGTCTCTACCGTTAACGGATCCGACCCTCTTTACGTAGTCGATGGTATGCCTGTAGGTACGAACATCAACTTCCTCAATCAGAACGATATTGAGTCTATGCAGGTGCTGAAAGATGCCTCTGCCAGTGCTATCTACGGTACGCGCGCTTCTAATGGTGTCGTGCTGATTACCACGAAGAAGGGCTCTGCCGGTGCTGCCAAGTTCACGGCTTCTGCCACTGTCGGTTTCCAGACACTCTCGAAGCCTGACATCGCTGATGCAACAGAGTATCAGAAAGTCTATAATGCCCGTTATACCAATGATGGCCAGCAGTCGCCTTTCAAGGGTGGTGGTTCAACAGACTGGTGGGACGAGGTGATCAACAAGACGGCTCTCCAGCAGAACTATAACATCGGCTTCTCTGGCGGTACCGATAAGTTCATCTACTCAGCCAACATTGGCTACTATCGTCAGAATTCACAGTATAAGACTGGTTACTGGCAGAAGTTGTCTGCCCGTTTCTCGATGGAGTACAACTTCAATAAGATTGTAAAGGCCGGTATTGACCTGACCCCGCGCTATGAGAACTGGGACAATACCCCCAGTCTGCTTGGTGCCGTGATGGGTATGGACCCCACGACCAACGTAATGCTGCCTGAGTCGCAGTGGACCAGCAATGAATACAGCAACTATGCCCGCTCGAATAATAACCAGGAGTGGAACCCTGTAGCCTCGATGTACCGTCTTGATGCAGGTGCCAACAACTATGCCCTGCTCGCTACACCGTATATCTCAATCACGCCGATTGAGGGGCTGACCTTCCGTTCTCAGTTTGGTGTCAACGCGCGTTTCCAGTTGAGTGACGAGTTTACCCCGACATTCTTTATCGACAACCTTGAGAAAGCTGACCGCAATCAGGCCAAGCGTACCGCTGAGAACAATGTTGACTGGAACTGGACGAATACACTCACCTATATGAAATCCATCCAGAAGCACAACATCAACCTCATGGCAGGTTACACAATGGAGCGCTTCCAGAACTACTATCTGCAGGGCTATCGTTATGATATCCCGTCAAATGTTGCGACACTGCGCTATGTCAGTGCCGGTACAGCCGATGACTATGCCAACGGCTACAATTCCTATACGAGTCTGATCTCTTACCTCGGTCGTGTGATGTACAACTATGATGAGCGTTACTATCTGACAGCCAGTGTGCGTGTCGATGGCTCCTCTAAGTTTGCCGAGGGCAACAAGTATGCTACCTTCCCTGCTGTCAGTGCTGCATGGCGTATCTCTGGCGAGAACTTCATGAAGAATCAGCATGTGGTTGACGACCTGAAAATCCGCCTTGGCTGGGGTAAGGTTGGTAACCAGAACATCGACAACTCTGCCTATCTGAGTTCCATCGGTACGATGCGCTATGTGCTGGGCAACCAAATCGTAGTTGGCTCGCAGGTGAGCGGTATCGGCAACCAGCAACTGAAGTGGGAGACTGTCGAGGACTTCAACGTCGGTATCGACGCAGCCTTCCTGCAGAGTCGTCTGCGTGTGACTGCCGACTGGTTCCGCAAGACCAGCCATGACATGCTGATGAAGAAAGACAACCTGCTGCTCTCTGGTTATCCGATGTGGAATGCCCAGATGTGGGAGAACGTCGGTGAGATGCGCGCTACGGGTTGGGAACTCGGCATCAACTGGCAGGATCGTGTCAGTGACTTCAGCTACGGCATCGGTGTGAACCTCTCCAGCGTTCGGAATAAGGCCATTATCCTCAATGGTGACTACATCTATACTGGTTCGCACAATGGCGACTATATCATCCGCAACGAGGAAGGTAAGCTGATATCCCAGTTCTATGGCTATACCGTTGACGGCATCTTCCAGAACGAGACAGAAGTGCGCTGCTATACCAATGAATATGGTACACTCATGCAGCCCAACGCCCAGCCTGGTGACTTCCGCTACAAGGATATCAACCACGATGGTAAAGTCGATGAGAGTGATAAGTCTTACATCGGCAACCCGTTCCCCGATCTGATGATGGGTATCAACCTCAATGCGTCATGGAAGAACTTCGACTTCCTGCCACAGCTCTATGGCACCTTTGGCAATGATATCTACAACCTGAACAAGGACCGCTATTTCGGCACCGACGGCGTGAACGTGATAGCTGGTACTTACGACAAGGCCTGGCGCCCAGACAATACTGGTACCGACGTGCCCCGCCTCTCAGTGAATGATGCCAACGGTAATCACAACAAGCCTTCTACCTTCTTCGTGGAGAGCGGTAGCTATATGCGCATGAAACTCCTGCAGATTGGCTATACCCTGCCGAAGGACGTGCTTGGCCCGAAGATGACGGCCCGCATTTCACTGTCTGCCCAGAACCTCTTCACCATCACAGGATATAGTGGTATGGACCCCGAGACAGCCGCTATGGGTGGCGTCACTGAGGCAGGTATCGACTGGACAGGCTATCCTAACCCCCGTACTTTCCTGGTGGGCGTAAACCTCAATTTCTAATTAATCAAAAGGAATTGAACAAAGATTAAAAGATTGAAAAGATTAAGAATTGAAGTTATGAAAAAGATATTATTTGGCTTGACATTAGCCGCAGGACTTACGCTGACCAGCTGCTCAGACTTCCTGAATGAGCCAATCTTGGGTCAGCAAGACATGAACAACTACTTCGCCACAGAGGAAGAGTGCGCCAAGCAGGTAATCGGCTGTTATGCCTATCTGGCTTGCGACGACTGGTGGCAGATCTATAAGCACTACGGACTCGTGGATATGTGTACTGATGACGAATGGATGGGCAACACCACGCAGGAGCCAGGCGACTATCTGCCCCTCTCCCACTATACGGGCAATACCGTTGAGGGCGGCAATGCGGTGCAGAATTTCTACCAGTATCGCTGGAAGGGCATCTTGCAGTGTAACATCGCTGTAGAGAAAATCCCTGGGCTGAAATTCAATAATGAGACTTATAAGAACCGTCTGATCGGGGAGGCAAAGTTCCTACGCGCCTTCATGTACTTTGATTTGGTGCGTAACTTCGGTGGCATGCCTATCATGAAGGGCCTTGTCATGCCAAGCGACCTGCAGGGCATCGAGCGTGCTTCCACAGCTGATACGTATGCCTACATCGAGCAGGATCTGAAGGATGCCATCGAGGCGCTGCCCCTCCGCTCTGCATACGCTGCTGCCGATATGGGCCGCGCTACGAAGGGTGCCGCTCAGGGGCTGCTGGGTAAGGTCTATCTCTATCAGGAGAAGTACAATGAGGCCAAGACGCAGCTCGACGCTGTGATTGCCAGCGGAGAGTATGAACTGCTCGACGACTTCTCGAAGGTGTGGAATATGGACTATAACAACAGCAAGGAAGGACTCTTCGAGTTCCAGACCAATGAGGATACTCGCTACGGTGTAGGCGAGCGCTTCTCTGTTGTCACGGGCTCACGTGATGACTCAGGCTGGTCATGGGGCGGCCCGACGAGCAATCTGGAGAAAGCCTTCATGGATGCCGGCGACGATATCCGTCTGAAATATACCATCATGCGTCATGGCCAGACAGAGGTGCCTGGCGATCCTACCTGGAACGAAGACAACCCCTACGTCATCAGCCCGAGCAAGCACAAGAGTGCCCGTGCCAACATGAAGCTCTACATCCCCGTAGCCAAGCGCCCGTCACCTTACGATGCTGCCCATATCCCCTTGAACTATCGTGTGCTGCGCTATGCCGACGTGCTGCTGATGAAGGCTGAGGTAGAGAATGCCCTTGGTAATGACGGTGAGGCCCAGAAAGCTCTGAATCAGGTACGCGACCGTGTGAATCTCGATCCTGTCACTTCTACAGGTAAGACCCTGCGCGACGCTATCCGCCTGGAGCGTCGTCTGGAGCTGGCTCTCGAGGGCAATCGCCTGTTCGACCTCCGTCGCTGGAAGGACGATAACGGCAAGCCTGCCATCTGCAATGTGATGGGGCCCAATGGTACGTTCGTGCGCTACAATACCGTAGAGAGCACCGACGAGTGGGAGAAGTCTAACCAGAACGAGGCTTCTAACAAGGGTTACAACTTTGACGAGACCCGCGACCTGCTGTTCCCGATACCAAATTCAGAGATTACGATGTCGAATGGCTCTATCAAGCAGAACCCTGGATATAATTAAGGGAATAGGGAAGAGTGAATAGTGAAGAATGAATAGTTAGATAGTTGTAGAATTCAAGATGAAAAGATTGTTTCTCAGGATAACATTTAGCCTATTTTGCGTCTTGACCCTTCTGCCTGCTACGGCCCAGGGACAGAGCGTATTACTGGCAGACTTTGAGGACGGAACGGCAGGCAAACTGAAGGTAAACACCGACTATCAGGGCAGCCTCTTTACGGTCAAGCCCCGTGTGGTTGACAATCCTTCCAAGACGGGGCTGAACACGTCAGAGAAATGCGTGGGGGCTACCAACGTGGCCGATGCCGACTGGTGGAAGAACTTCCTGATCCTCGACCTGAAGGAGCCTGTGACCATCAGCGACGAGAACCGTATCCTGACCATGCTCGCCTACCGCAGCATCCAGCCTAAGGAGATGCGCATCGGCTTCAACACCCATGAGGAGAGCGGCCAGCTCTATCAGGGCAATCTCGTCAGCGACGGGACATGGGAGCGCATCAGCATCGATCTGGCTGACTATGCCGGACAGACGCTGCGATCCATCTATATCGTACTCAGCTGCAACTGGAGCGATCCGCGCAGCGGCTGGGGCGAGGCTGCTTATTGCTTCGACGACATCACGCTGTCTGCCGGCGAGGCATTGCCGCCTGTCACGCTTGCCATCGATGCCTCAAAGACCTTCCAGACCATTCAGGATTTCGGGGCCAGTGACTGCTGGACGGCTGAGTATGTCGGCGACTATTTCACAGCCGACAGGGAGAAGGCTGCCAAGTGGCTTTTCAGTCAGCAGATGGATGCCAATGGCAATCCGGAAGGTATCGGCCTCTCTTGCTGGCGCGTGAATCTTGGTGCTGGCAGTGCTGATCAAGGCGCTAACAGCAATATCGAGGACGAGACGCGGCGCGCTGAGTGCTTCCTCAAGGAAGACGGCAGTTACGACTGGACGCGCTGCAACGGGCAGCAGTGGTTCATGCAGCAGGCAAAAAGCTATGGCGTTGACCATTTCCTGCTCTTCTCCAACTCTGCGCCAGTCTATTTCACTAAGAACGGCAAGGCGAATGCCAACAATCAGAATATCTCGTGCAATCTGAAAGACGATTGCTACGATGATTTTGCCGAGTTCCTCGCCACTACGACCAAGCACTTTGCCGATGAGGGCTACCATGTGACCTATATCGACCCTGTCAACGAACCCCGTTTCGACTGGAAAGACGGCCAGGAGGGCTCACCTTGGGAGAATACGAATATCGCCAGCCTGGCAAAGGAGCTCGACAAGAGCATCCGGAGCCGGCAGCTGGCCGCCAAGATCCTGATTCCAGAGGCCAGCTCGTGGGATCTGCTCTATGGTGGCAGCGGCAGGGCTTCGAAGCAGATCGATGCCTTCTTCGACAGCAGCAATTCATCCACCTATATAGGCGACCTCCCCTCACTGGCCAAGGTCGTAGCGGGTCACAGCTACTGGACTTTTGGCAACAATAGCGACCTGAAAAACGTGCGTGAGAAGGTACGCGACGAGGCGGAGAAATATGGTGTAGAGGTGATGCAGACGGAATGGTCGATGCTGGACGCAGCTCCCGCTGCCTCTGCCGGCTTCCCTGCCAGCTATGATGCTGCCACGAAGATGGATATCGCCCTCTATCTGGGCAAGCTTATCCACTGCGACCTCACTTTCGGCAATATGTCGGCCTGGTCGTATTGGACGGCCTTCGCCCAAGAGAAATGGGGCCAGAAGAACCGCTTCTATCTCATCCGGATGAACGCTCAGGGGGACACGGGCGATGAGAGCTATGGGGACATCAGGAAGGGGGGCACGCTGACGGCCGACAAGAACCTCTGGGTGGTTGGCAATTACAGCCGCTTCATCCGCCCGGGCTATCAGCGCATCCAGCTGGCCGACGATGGGGATATGAATGCCCTGCTGGGCTCTGCCTGGCTCTCGCCCGACGGGCAGGAGGCGGTAGCCGTGCTGGTCAACATGAAGCGCAGCAGCCGCAAGGTCGGCCTCGCTATGGCTGAAGGCGGCATCACCTCGGTGAAGGCATACGTCACGGATAAGGATCACGACCTGGAGCTGGATGCCTCGTTGCGGGATGCCTCCGACATGGATATTCCGGCTCGCTCGGTGGTCACCGTCGTGATGAAGCTGGGCGGCTCGGGCATCGGCCATGTGACGACTGAGGCAGAGGCTGACAACTGGGTATGGACGCTCGACGGGCGTCAGGTCACGCAGCCTCGAAGGGGTATCTATATTAAGAATGGCAAGAAATATATTGTAAAATGAGATTTGTTTGGTTTCTTGGCCTGGCAGCACTATCGACGGCTTGCCATGCTGCCGACTTCACCATTCAGGTAAGTCAGCCGCGTCAGACCATCCGCCATTTCGGAGCTTCTGATGCCTGGTCGATGCAGTTTATCGGTCTCTGGGACAATGAGGCTGAGCAACAGAAGATAGCCGACTGGCTCTTCTCTACTGAGAACGATGCTCAGGGGAAGCCCCTTGGTATCGGCCTATCCGTCTGGCGCTTCAATCTGGGGGCCGGCAGCGCTGAGCAGGGCAAGGAATCTCAAATCCAGCCAGGCACTCGTACGGAGTGCTTCCTGACTAAAAACGGCACCTACGACTGGACGAAGCAGGCTGGACAGCGCAAATTCCTTCGTATGGCAAAGGCGCACGGCGTGCCCCATTTCCTGGCTTTTATGAACTCTGCTCCCGTGTATTTCACCCAGAACGGGCTGGCTACCAATACGGGGCGCGGCGGCACCATCAATCTGAAAGATGACTGCTACGACGACTTTGCCCGCTTCATGACTACAGCTTTGAAAGGTATCGAGACTCACGACGGCATTCATTTCGACTATCTCTGCCCTGTGAATGAGCCTGACGGACACTGGAATTGGCTTGGGCCGAAACAGGAGGGCTCACCAGCTACTAACCGCGAGATTGCCCGACTGCTGCGCGAGACGGGCAGGGAACTGAAGCGACAGGGACTTACTACGGAGCTATTGGTCAGCGAGTCGAGCGACCTGCGCTGTCTGCTTGGCACCCATGAGACCAACTGGGAGCGCGGCTATCAGATACGCACTTTCTTCTCCAAGGACAGCACGGACACCTATCTTGGCGATGTACCCAATCTGCCGCACCGGATGGTAGGACACAGCTATTGGACCAATACGCCCGTCGCCTATATGCGAGAGATCCGCGAACAGCTACGCGACTCCATCGCCAAGTATGGCCTGAAGTTCTGGCAGACGGAACTCTGCATCATGGGCAACGATGAGAAGATCGGCGGCGGCGGGGGCTACGACTTTTCGATGAAAACTGCTCTCTATGTGGCTCGTGTCATTCATCACGACCTTGTGTATGCCGATGCAGAGAGCTGGTCATGGTGGCGCTCGGTAGGCGGCGACTATAAAGATGGGCTCATCCGCGTCTATGCGCCCGACCACGTGATGTCGAGCGGCTATGCTGTCGATTCCCGTCTGATGTGGGCGCTGGGCAACTATAGCCGCTTTGTCCGCCCTGGTGCCATGCGCTATGATGTGTCCTCTTCCGAAGCGTTCGACCCGTATGGCGTGATGTGTTCAGCTTATCGCAATGCCAGTGGGCAGTGGGTGGCTGTCGTCATCAACTATAGCGAACGCCAACAGGACTTTTCGCTCCGACTCTCTGACGGGACGGCAGGCCAGTGGCAGATGTATCGCACGTCAGATGTGTCAGGCGAGACGCTGAAGCCTGTCGGCATTGCGGAAGGAAGCACCCTGCTCCCTCCTCGCAGCATCACGACCTTTGTCTTCTAAATCTCACCAACTTGGGACTCGCCATCAAGGAACTCCGTTGGAAGCGCTACAAGGTAGGCAACGGCGATGGCAAAAGTGCTGAGTTGCTTCAGCGTGAAGTCAGTCGATTTCCTCGGCCGTCAATCCTGTTGCTTGTATGATGAAATCCTGTGTAGCACCCATTTCCTTCATTTTGCGTGCAATAGATTTTGCTTTAGATAACTCACCTTCAGCACGCCCTTCGGCGCGCCCGAGTTCAAGTCCTTCTGCATGCCCCTCAATTCTGGCAGCATCAAAAGCATCGCTCTGAACTGCCAGCGCATCAAGATGACGCTCGTAAGCCAGTTGATCGGCACGGCTCATCTGCATATATTGCAACTTTTCGCGGGCCTCAGCCAAACCGGGCGTCGTAGTGTCATCCTTGATCCGACCGTTTTTCAGGTAGTCGAGCCACTCCTCAATGGGCGTCGTTGCCACATCGTTGAACTCATTGACCCGGATTAGATAGTACTCTGGGAACACCTCCTCTGGCGCCTTCATCCTAATGACATTATTCTCCTTGATATTCACCTTCAGGGTGTCGCCAGTATGCACACCTACAAAGGTGTTACGTCCGTGGTAGAGATAATCGGCTCCCTGCCCCAGATCGAAGTAAAGGATATTGATGGAATAGACTTTCTTCACATTGCTGTAGCGCTGTCCCAGTGAGATATGCTCAGTGATGGCCTTAGCCACGCCATAGAGAATACGCTCCAGATAGAAGAGTTGCGTGGTGAGTTGTACTTCTACGATGATGATATGGCCTTCTGAGTCTTTGGCCTTGATGTCCACACGGTTAAACTTATCGTCATCCGTCATCTGATTGCCTTCGCTCTCAAGGATTTCATCAATCTTGATCTGCTCGCCCAGCAAGACAGTGATAAGCCCCTCAAGCACGCCAAAGTTGGCCTTGTCGCGAAGCATCCGCTTCACAGCCCAGTCAAACCGTATGTACTTCTCGTTAATCATCACTACTCCTTTCTTTGTTTCTTTACTCTTTGTTCTCATAGTTATTTGATTTTATGATTAGACGCTGCAAAGATACGAACTAATTTCGAAACTGCCAAATCTTTTTTCATAAAACAAGAAAAAGGATAAAATAGAGTAAGGAGATGCCGCATTTAGTGCCTTCTTCCACCATCAGTCGTGTATATTTAGCTCCTTCTTCCTGATCCTCCTCAGTAATAGGACCTTTTTGCTGATAGACACCATCGCAGAATAATGCGCCATACTCACCGATAACAAGCGGCATGTTACGGTTGAGAAAGTATTTGTCGAATAATAGCCCCCAGTGGTGGCACTATAGGTGCAAAGCATCAGATTGCGCTGGGTATTGTTACCGCCAGTGCTTCGGACGGTATTGACAAAGCTTTGAGTAAATATCCTTTTCATATCCGTTTTTGTCTTTTAGCAGTGCAAAGGTATGAAAAATGGGGGCAGCGTCAAAATCAGCTTCGACGTTTGCCCCCATGTGTTTCGACGCTTGAGACACTTAACCGTTACAGGCTGGCTGTTATCAGTGTGCGTAACTGCTGGATGCCTTGGTGGTTGTTATCAAGGGCTTCGACTTCTGCCAGATAGCGTTCTGCGTGCTCTTTGTCGCCCATGCCATAGTAGCCGAGGGCGAGCATGTACTTGCAGTGGATGAGGTTTTTCGTGTCGAGAGAGTCCTCCCAGATAAGCAAGTCGGGCAGTGATACGGCGAAGTAGTCCATGATTTGCTTCTCAAAAATGTGCTGCTTGCCATAGTTTATCAGTTTGAAGAAGCGTCCGTGTGCCTCGCCTTCGCGTCCGAGTTTGTAAAGGGCCAGTCCCTGATAGAATATCTTGTCGGGCTTCGCATCGTTGTAGTACATGGCGGCCGCAGGCTCCTGCAGACCTTTCGTGGCCTCTTCCCAGCACTCGCGGGCCTTGTCCTTCTGGCCGACGGCTTCGTAGGCGATGCCAAGCAGATAGTAGAAGTCGTTCTCCTGAGCGCCGTAGAGTTTGCCTTCGCCGAGGTGGTGCGGATATTCCAGGCACTCGTTGAGCAATGTGACTGCCTTCTCGTAGTTCTTGCTGCTGATGGCCTGCTTTGCCAGTTCCACACGGCAAATCTGATACTGTGTGGGCACCTTGCCTTCACCGCCTTCCCACGGATGGAAGATGCGGGCATCGAGCCGCTGCATGGCCTCTTCGTATCGACCCGTCTCGTTGAGCAGGGTAATCTCTTCAAGCACGAGGTCGTCTCGACGCTGGATGAGTGCAGGATACTTCTGCAGGAAGGCCAGACGCTCTTCGTGAGCGTAATGTAGGCGCTTGTAGAGTTGGTCAAGTTCCATCAGGATGCGCTCATCGTTCTCGTCGAGGTGGAAGG
>Ga0310691_10003008_pt1 | contig 20978 bp, 11 predicted proteins | sample 176DNAGHGlowgp2_FD_203887 | JGI IMG/M metagenome (GOLD analysis project Ga0310691, IMG submission 203887) | Sheep rumen microbial communities from Palmerston North, Manawatu-Wanganui, New Zealand - 1766 DNA GHGlow gp2 (v2) (version 2) | ecosystem: Host-associated > Mammals > Digestive system >...
TACGAGCGTTTCTGGGATGCCGTAAACAATGAGCACGTCTTGATGGAAGGCAGATATAAAGATGGCATTGAGAAAGGTATAGAGAAAGAAAAGTTGGAAGCTGCTCGCAGGATGAAGTCCAAGAACTATCCTTTAGAAGATATAGCAGATATCACAGGCCTTTCAACCGAAGAGATATCGAATGCTTTCATTAATTGCTTACATTATACTTGTACCTGATGATAACATAGCCAGGGTAGACATTCTGTCGTTCCTCAACTGTCGTCGATGTCTGTGGGTGACCGTTTTCAGTTACAGACACGCCTATTTGCGTAAAAGTTTGCGAACTAGAAACTGCATTAAATATCTCAGTAAAACCTGAAGCTATATAATTTGAGCCACCATGTCCTCCCGTTGCAACAGTACCTGTTTCTTCGCCATTGACTTCCAAACCAGAGAACCCGCCATAGTAACCTGCACCTCCTGCACCACCATCAGCCGTTGGGCTAGCCTCAGTTGAACACTCTCCTGCCACATTAACATTTCCGCCATTCCACTTGGCACGACCACTTGTGCAATTTTTCATGGTTCCGACAAACTTTTCAGTTGTTTCAGTAATTTTATTACCACTTTCTCCACCATATCCTTGATTACTGGATCCACCACCTGCACCTGCCACTAACAATCTGCTATCATTATCCGAGAAATCCCAATTGTCCATACTATTAGTTGTGGCCACCACTGTTGCACCACCTCCAGCACCACTACAACCGGTAACTCCTGGACGCCCTCCACCAGGCCATCCCCCTAAACTCCTTACAGGATCGTTAGGATCACCTTGAGTATCTGAATAACCTCCACCGCCACAAAAGACATAGAAAGTAGGATTATCCGTCTGGCTATATCCCTTTGATGCCACCACCAGACCGCCTAAGCCGCCTCGACCTGTTGCGGTGTCATTACCACCTGCAGCACCTACCAAAACAAAGTAGACCGTTGCGTTGGCTGTAAAACTTAGGGAGCATTCCTGTGCCGAGCCACCGCTGACTTGTGACCAATAAGTCGCCGTTTCCACAGTCGAAGGACTAGCACTATGCTTATGATTTCCTGTATTGCCGTTATATACATACACGTATGTCATCTTTTCCACCTTTACTGTAATGGTCTGCGTTAAAGCTGTATAGTTTGTTGTTCCCGCCACAGAAGCAGTAATATTTGCTGTTCCAGGTGCAACGGCTGTGACTACACCCGTAGACGCATTAACAGTGGCCACCGCTGTATTATCAGATGAGTAACTTACACTATTGCCGAATTTCGCCACACCTCCTATTTCAAAAGTCTCTGCTGCTATTGATAATGTTTCTTTTCTTCCACCCTGTGGGCTTTCTTTCCAATCGCCACAGTCGATAGGAATCGACGGTATATTCAATGTCGTAAATTCATTAGTGGCTTTGGTTATGTTGAAGTTTACAGTCTTTGTTCCTTCGTATTCACCTTTTCCTGTAATAGTAATTGTGGCAGCCCCCACATTGGTGTTATTAGAATATGAGTATGTATAATCCGTACCTGATGCAAGTGTATTTCCATTATCATATACAGTAAAAGCCGGGGTGATAGCAGAGCCTGTGTAGACATAAGAATTTCCGTCTGTTAACTCAACAGTCATCACACTTTCTGCATCACCGGCAATGACGGTCAAATTATAAGTAGCCGTTGCCGCCTCATAGTTTCCTGTTCCATCCATTGTGGCCTTAATATAAACGGGGCCGCCTCTTCTCTGCATCCTCACGTTTCCATTACCGTCTACTGTAGCTATACAATTGGCATCCGTCGGGTCTGTAGGATGCAGTGTTGTCATAGCCGCATCACTGTAAATCTTGTACTCCATTTTTCCGTACACCTCCGTCGTTTGTAATGATGGAAGCTGCAACACATTGGGAACAACGCCATTTTTGGAAAGCATCTGGGTGACGCTATTGCTTGGATAGCTCATGGTATTGGTTATTCTATTGATATTAAACGTCTTGAAGGTTGACAATCCATCATAACTGCCCTTGCCCCGAACCACAACAAGTGCGGTTCCTGCGTTGATGTTGTTATAGTATTCCACTTCGTAGTGGGTATCTTTTGTCAACGGTTCTGCTGATGGTTTACCGTCAGTGACTGTAGGAATAGGCAAACATACTTTTCCGTTATAGTCATAGGTGCCGTTAGCTTTCATTGTGTTTGTATTGGCATCGCCGTCGTCTGTCAAATTAGTGATGGTCAGGCCTAAGCTACCTACTGGTGCCACACTGACAGTACCAACCGTCGAAGGCCATGTATCAATGGTCACCTTTCCGTCATCAGCCAGATTCTTTGGTCCTATTGTCATGTTGACGGTATAGACTTTTCCTGACTCAAATTGCTTGGTAATCACATAGAAATAGGCTGTCGTCGGGGAACCTGTAGTCGTTTTAGCCTCCACCTCAATAAATTCGGTATCATCCTTAGTCTGTGGCGGGAATAGAGCCACACCACTTAGCGAACTGGCAAAATCAGCACTACTGGCAATTGTGATATCCGTCTTATCAGACAAATCGCCCAATACTCCTGTCGAAGTATTAAATCCTACCGTTGTTGAAAAATTCTTTAGCTTAATACTCTTTATTGTGACTCCTTCGTCTCCAAAGGCATTCACGATTAGTTTTGCCATCTTATGTGTAAATTGCAGATGAACAGTCTGGTCGCTCTTGGCTTGTGATTCCGAGGTCTTGGCAAACATCAGGTCGCTTGCCTTGTAATCCGCATCAGATGTTTGTGGGTTCTGTACCGTGAAACTCGTAAAACTACTCATCACCTCTTTGGGATAAAGTGCATAGATGTCAACTTTAACGTTATCGCCAGGAGGATAATATAGAACAGAACCGTCATTAGGAGAGAGAGCGTTGATTCCATTCGCATCAGCAGCTTCAGCCTTCAGAACCACAGGGTTGCCTATAGTCTCCGTTCCATCACTGGCACCCGTGACAGGTATATACGCATTTATAAGTGCGCCCGCATCGAAAGTGCTGCCTTGTATATTCGTTCCAGTACGAGTAATGGCTGCTTCACTCACGGCAGCCAGGTTTAGTGGCACCCTCTGCTCTGGATTCTGTTGTATCACTTCTTCAGAGCAGGCACTCAACAGAAATAAGAGTGCAAATGATATGACTGCCTTTATCTTCATATAGTTAAAATCATCTAATCGTATTGATATGTGATAATGACGCTACCATTATATGTATTGGTATCATTACCATTTGTAGGTCCATTTTTAGAAATACCACTTGTAATTGCTGTCCAACTCGAATCAATATAATTTGAGCCGCCGTAGCCACCACCAAATCTATTACCCTTCTTACCTCCATAGTAGCCGCCGCCACCGCCGCCACCAAAAGAGGTAGCATCAGTACCGGCAGGGGTAACCCAATTATTGCCGGCACTGCTGGAACCGCCATTCTTGCCTTCCCTTCGCCAGCCAGAGGCTCCACCGCCACCACCGGCAACCAATTTGAGGTCAGACAAAGCTGTGCTGCCAACACGGATTTCAGATGCAGCGCCACCACTACCACCACCACTGGTACCAGATCTGCCGCCATTACCACCATCGGTAGTACCGTTAAGCCCTCCTGTCGCAGATTGTCCATACCCACCACCTCCGCCTACATATACATGTACTACAGTTCCTGCCTCCAGTCTTGCAGAGGCTTTTACGATACCGCCATAACCACCTGCAGCACCTTGATAAGTGCCACCAGCTCCACCCACCAGTTCAAAAGTATAGGTTGCAGTGGCAGGACAAGTATATTCATGATGTCCGGGGGCTGTATATGACATCTCCTGTTTCTGGACTGTGATTGTCAGTTGTACGTCTGCTGCCGCATTATAATTATCGCCACTCACCACAGAGGCTGTTATAATGGCTGTGCCAGCCTTTAATCCTGTCACCACACCAGTCGAACTTACGACAGATGCCACCGTCGGGTCAGACGAAGAATATGTAACAATTCCGTAATTGGTAGTGGCACCACAGGTATAGGTCTCGCCGATACCCATGGTTTTAGGTGTCGTCTCCATAGTTATGACAGATGGAGCTTTATCAATAGAGAATGTCCGGGATACAGATGTCCCATCGTACACACCGATACCAGTGATAGTTACTGTTGCAGTATTGACACCAGCATTGATATTGTTACTGTAGCTAATGGTATAGACACCGTCTTTGTCATACCATCTCTTACCCTCAGTTCCGCCATCATACACCACTGGCACGGGCTTCTTTTCGGTGCCGTCGTAAACAGTATTATAGTCACCAAGAGCTGTGATGCTCAAATGGTTTTGAGTGCTACGTTTGCTGACAATCAGTGTATATTGCGCTGAGACGGCTTTATAGTTTCCACTGCCATCAGATGATACTTTTATGGTGGTTGTTCCTGGAGCCACAATAGACACCAAGCCATTACCATCAACCATTGCAGCGGCTTCATTTGTGGACGTCCAAGTGATACGGCCATCATATTTGCTATCGCTTGTCAGTAAATTGCTATACGTGCCGTTTAGCATATATTCAATAGTTATCGGGCCGGGATTTGAGAACTCCATGGATGATTCGGCCTGTCCAATGACAAACGACTGTACAGCGGCACTACTCGAGTATTGGGTTCCTTCCTTCCCTACGGCTACTGCCAAGGCCGAACCCACATTCACATTGTTGTAATAGTCCACCGTATAATCCGTATTCAGTATTAAGTCTTCAGTCTCAGTATCGCTCTTTTTGTTATGCACTGAGATGGTAGGTTTCTTCGCTGTACCGTCGTAGACGAACTCTCCACTGATATTGTCAATGTACATACCGTACTTATTCACCTTAGTCACTGTAACAGAACCCGTTGCAGCATTCCATTCGGTGATGGCTGCCGTCAGCTTCAGATTCTGCAACCCCACTTCCAGATTGGCGGTATATTCGTATCCTTCCTGAAATTCCTTGGAAGTAACAACATAGTTAGCCGTACCCTTGTTAGTGGCCACCTGTATAAAGGTCTTTCCCACAATGGTCTGAGCTGGGAATATTGCCACACCGCCAAGAGTAGCCCCTGTGCCATTCTTTGCCAAAGTTATGGTTCCCGCATCACCTGAGCCAATCCATTTGTCTGTCGTGCTATTATAGGTGGCAGTTGTCTGTACATTTGCCAGACTGATGCCTTGGATTGTCAGTCCGTCGGTAGCTGTTGCATTAACAATGACCTTTGCCATATGGTGACGAAACTGCAGGGCAATATCTTCATGCGTTTTGACTTGTTCTGTCACAGAAGCGGTCATCAGGTCTGACAGTTTATAGGTATCTTCCGCCTCATTAGTGCTTTGAGTAGTCTGGTCTGTCTGTACGGTAAATGTCGTCGTGTTATTCAATACTGTATTAGGATAGCAGGCTTTAATGTTTACCGTCTTTTCACCGTTGGAATAATACGGCGGACGTGTAGCGTCAGGAGGGGTCAGTATATTCTTTCCATTGGAAGGTGCATTGGCAGTATAGGTCTGGTTATTTGAGATAATAGTATTGTCACTTTCCACAATATATACATTAATCTTTGCACCTTTATCGAAAGTGGATGCTTGACTGTCAGCACCGCTCAAGCCTCGGGTCTGGGGCAAGCAATTAACAGCCAAACGTATAGGGACAGACTCCTCTATCAGTGCTTCATCAGATGAACATGAGGAGAATTGCATTCCCATCATCAAGCCCCATGATATGATCCATATTATAGTGCTTAACTTATTCATCAAATTTATCTTTTTTCCAACCAATATTAATTGCCCCTAAAACAAACACTAAAAGTGTCCCTATTGTGCGCTATAGGTAATCTTAATATATACATAACCTGGATAGGCTGCATGTACAGCTCCCGTGTCAGTCTCCCCTGAAGCATGTCCATTCTCCTGAAAAGTTACCCCTCCATAGGTTGCAGCAGCAGATGTACCTGAGTAAAGTGAAGTCCAGCCATCATTAGCCTTAATGTAGTTAGAGCCGCCATGCCCTCCAGTAGCTTTAACATTGCCGGAATTCACCTCAAGGCCACCCAAACCACCATAGAAGCCAGCACCACCGCCTCCGCCATCTGCAGTATATTCTCCACCTGAGCCTTCACCAGATACGTTAGCATCACCTCCTTTCCACTGTGCTTTTGTATTTGTACGTGAAATCATTGATCCTGGATTATCGCCGTTAGTTGCAGCTTGGACACCAGCACTCTCACCACCATTACCTCCATTACTTGAGCCTCCGCCCGCTCCTGCGACAAGTATTCTGGAATCTGTGGAAGTATTAAAAGTCCAATTAGCTGTAGAATTAGTAGTACATATTGCAGTAGCTCCTCCTCCAGCTCCCGAAGAACCAGTCGTTCCTGGTCGTCCACCACCCGGCCATCCTCCAAGACTTGCATTTCCCGAAGTTGTGCCCGTTGTGTTTGATTCACCACCTCCACCGCAGAATATATACCATGTAACTGAAGCATTCTTAGCAAATGTCTTCTGTGCAACCACTAAGCCACCAAGACCACCACGTCCCGTACCATCATTCCCTCCACCTGCACCGACCAACGCAGCAGTTAATGTCGCATTGGCTGTAAAAGTTTTAGTGAAAATATGCGGTCCATTATTATTAACAACTTGATAACAAGGGCCGGAACCTTCTGTCGTTCCATTATAAGTGAATACATAAGACATCTTTTCAACCGTGACATTAATATTCTGTGAAAGAGCATCGTAGTTGGTCGTACCTGCCACAGATACAGTAATCGTAGTTGTACCTGCAGCCACGCCTGTAACTACACCTGTAGAACTATTGACTGTAGCAATACTTGTATTATTAGACGTGTATGTCGGAGTTCCAAATTTCGAAGTAGCACCAATAGAGAATGTTCCAGCAGGTAAAGAAATGGTACTCGGTCCTCTAGAGCCAGTAGTCGCATGAGGAATTGTTAAAGCAGCAGCACCACAATCAATAGGAACACTTGGGGTATTAATAGTCGTAAATTCGTTGGATGCCTTTGTTATTGTGAAATAAACAGTCTTTGTACCTTGATACTCATTACGCCCCGTAATTGTTAAAGTAGCTTGCGTACCAACATTCGTATTGTTGGAGAACTCATAAGTATAATCATTGTTAGAACCTGCAGCCAAAGTGCTTCCGTTATCCAATACGTCAAAGGCTGGTGTGATGGCATTTCCTGTATATGAAAAGCTGTCGCCATTTTTCCACACAACCGTCATTGCAGTAGCCGCATCACCAGCTGTTATTGTCAATGCATATGATACAGATTTTGCCTCAAAGTTTCCTGTATCATCCATCGTCGCTTTTACATAGACAGGTCCACCTCTTTTAAGACCCATATAGACATTTCCATTTACGTCTACAGTTGCCAGAGGATAAGCACCAGTCAACTCTGTAGTCATTGCCTCATCACTATAAATCTTGTATGTCATGTTACCATACACCTCGTCATCTTGAAATTTTGGCAGCGTCAGTTTGTGGTCGACTTTAGCACCACGCGAAAGCGTTGTACTTTTTGTGCTAGACGGATAACTCATAGTATTGATTGCCTTCTTGATGTTGTATGTCTTAAATGTTGAGAGACCTTCATAATCCCCCTTACCAGTGATGACAATGATTGCCGTTCCTGCATTCAGGTTATTATAATAGGCCACATCATAATGAGTGCCTTTAACCAGAGTAGTGGCTCCCGTTTCCTTACCATCACTTACAGTTGGTACGGGTGTACATATTTTTCCATTATATGTATAATATATGTTATCGTCACTTCCTTCAAGAGTATTGGTTGTCTCAGAGCCGTCATCTGCCAGACTTTCTATTTTCAATCCAAGGTTTCCAACAGCCTGAACATTGATTGTTCCCACGGATGCAGGCCACGGAGCTATCGTTACAGTTCCGACTCCCTCTGCCTGTAAATTCTTTGGACCTATTTTGAGATTTATTGTATATATCCTGCCTTTCTCGAACTCTTTCTCTGCTATGAGGAAGTATGCTATTCCTTCTGTGTTGTCAGAAGCTTTGCACAACACCTCCATGAAATAGGTATCGCTCTTGGTCTGTGGGGGAAAAAGGGCTACACCTATGAGGGAAGATACATAAGAACTACTACTGCCGATAACCAAATCATCTTTATTTGTCAAAGTCGTTGTGAGTTGCCATGGTGATTGTGATTGATCTAATTCTACAGTTTGCCAAATCGACTTTATTTTTATTTCCTTAATTGTTAGTCCATCTATTCCTTCTGCATTAACAACAAGTTTCGCCATCTGATGAGCAAATTGCAAATGGACAGTTTGATCTGTCTTAGGAGTGGTTATTGAAGCAAACATCAGATCACTTTGCATATAGTCTTCATCTGAGATCTGAGGATTAACAACACTAAATGTCTCTGGCGTCTCACTTTTGTTTACCGTATACGGATAAACAGCATCAATATTAACGCTAACATCATTGCCTGGAGGAAAATAAATAGTTGATTCATCATTGGGCGTCAGCGGATTAGCACCATTCACTGCAGAGCCTGATTTTAGCAAAATAGGATTACCAAGTGTTGTTGTTGCCGGAACATCTGTTGCTCCTGTTACGGGCATATAAGCACTTATAAGCTGACCATTTTGGAAAAGAGTATTCTGTATCTCTGAAGAAGAAATAGCGCGAGTTTGTACCGATTGAGATACAGCATCTAACAACAATGGTACTTTACGTACTTGTTGACTCTGTTGAGTTTCTTCGGCACACGATACCGCTTGCAAAATAATAATGGCCGAAAAAATATACTTATATACTTTATTAATATACATAAAACATTTTATTTTATTTAACCACTTCGATAACCTTTGGAAGAACTCCCATATTATTCGAATTCATAGCTTATAATAACCTTTCCATTATAGGTAGTATTATCGTTAGCGTTACTTGGTCCATTCTTGGATATTCCATTATTAATAGTTGTCCAACTTGAGTCAATATAGTTAGAACCACCATAACCACCACCATAACCTCCTTGAAGACCACCACGATAGCCACCTCCGCCGCCACCGCCTACAGAGAAATAGGTGACGTCCTGTCCATAAGCAGTACTTGCATTACCCGCGCTGCTGGAGCCTCCATCTTTACCAGCACGACGCCTACCAGATGAGCCTCCTCCACCACCAGCAACAAGTTTACGATAATCTAAAGTCGTCCCGCCAATGCGTATCTCTGAAGCTGCGCCTCCGCTACCGCCTCCACTCTCTCCAGATCTGCCACCATAACCAGTATCACTGCCATTAGTACCTCCACTTGCACTATTACCATAAGTGCCAGCTCCTCCTACATATATATATATTTTAGTATCTTTTTCTAGTTTCTTAGATGCTTTAACGATACCTCCATAACCACCTTTACCACCGTTATAATTGCTACCAGCCCCACCTATTACCTCAATTGTGTAAATGGCAGTTGCTGGACAAGTATATTCAGATGCACCAGATCCTTCAAATTTCTCCTCTTGTTGCTGTACCGTAAGAGAAATTGTTTTATTAGATGCTGAATTCCAATTATCCCCAGCAGCTACTGATGCAGTAATAGTAACAGAACCTGCCTTTAGTGCAGTAACTACGCCTGTAGCACTATTGACAGAAGCAACTGTTGCATCAGACGATTCATAGGAAACTATTCCACAAGGGATTGTTATGGCATTTCCACTTTCATCTGTAGAAGGAATAGTAGAAGTAGCATTGCATTCATAAGTAGTACCTATACCAATGGTCCTAGCTGTTGTAACCATATTAATGGTAGGCGTAGCTTTTGTAATAGAAAAAGTCTTGGATACTGTTGTATTATCATAAAAATCACCTGTGCCAGTAAGAGTGATCGCTCCCGTACCAACATTAACATTGTTGGAATAGCTTATGCTATAATGTCCATCGTTATCATATAGACGTTTAACATTTACATCGTCCCACACTACTGGAACTGGCTTTTTCTCTTTGCCATCATAAGCTGAGATAAAATCACCTAAACTTTCGATACTCACATGATTTTTAATGCTGCGTTTGGTAATAGTCAACGAGTATTGTGCAGAAGAAGCTTCATAGTTACCACTTCCATCAGTCTCCACCTTTATATTTGTTATGCCGGGCTTTAGGACCTGCACAAGACCGGTGCCATCAACAGTTGCAACAGTCTCATTTGATGAGGTCCAGGTAATTATTCCATCATATTTACTTTCAGAAGTAAGCGTATTCTGATAATTGTCGTTCCAAGCATATTCACGGCTTACAGAACCTGAGGTTGAAAAGGTCATTAATGGAGTTGCCTGACCTATTGTATACGATTGAACAGCAGCAGATCCAGAATATTTAAGACCTTTACCCTCTGCAACGACTAGAGCATCTCCGACGTTTATATTATTGTAGTATGCAAGAGTATAATCTGTTCCAGATACCAAAGTAGTCTCTGTACCATTTGCATCTCTATCCTTAACAATTACCGAAGTTGGAACTTTGGCATTACCATCATAGGTAAACGATTCAGAAATTGGTTCAATAAACATTCCAAATTTGTTAACCTTTGTAACAGTTGCCGTACCAGAAGCAGCATTCCAATCAGTAATAGCTGCAGTCATAGTAAGATTCTGTAGTCCTACTTCGAGATCCGCAGTATACTCATAACCCTCACGGAAATTTTTAGATGTCACAGCATAGTTGGCCGTACCTTTGTCAGTAACTACCTGAATAAAAGTTACCCCTTCTATCATTTGTGCCGGGAAAAGAGCCGTACCACTAAGAGTTGTTGAATTACCACCTGTGGCAAGAGTAATAGTACCTGGTGAACCAGAACCACTCCATGTGTCGTGAGTGGAATCATATGTAGCCTCTGTCTTTACGCTAGCCAGATTAATACTTTGGATGATGAGAGGATCTGTACCAGAAACACTAGCAGCAACTTGAATTTTTGCCATTCGATGCTTAAACTCTAAGTTTATATCATTTACAGTCTTAGTAATACCTGTTGCTGTCGCACTCATAAGATCTGATAGTTTATAACTATCCTGTGCTTCATTATCATTGTTTGTAATCTGTTCGGTCTGTACAGAGAATGTGGTTGATGACTTTGTAACTGTATAAGGATAATATGCCCAAACAGATACAGTCTTATCACCATTAGGATAGTAAGGCGGGCGAGACACATCCGGTGGTGTCAGGGTGTTCTTTCCAGAGGATGGTGCAGAGGCTATAAAGATTGTGCCGTCACAAATTTTAGTAGCATCTGAAGTCTCTATAGTGACATTGATTTTTGCATTCTCATCAAAAACTGTTCTTTGCGACTCTATAACACTTGTACCACGTGTGGGGGCCTGACAGGCCACACTGAGACGAATTGCAGTATCATTCTGCATCATCATATCATCAGTAGCACAAGAAGTAAAGATAAGTGCTAGAGCTGCTAAAGCCTTTATGATATTTTTGTTCGTCACCATTGCGTAATCAATTATCATCTATACTTTTAAAGAATTATCTTGTCGAAATTTATCGTTTCACCGGTCCAATCCCTGATAGTAGTGGTCAGCGTGATATACCGTACTCCAATATTCAATGTCAATATATAATACACTCCCTCATTGAAAGTCATATCTGCCGATGGAGTAAATGTTACATTCCTAATTCCAGTAGCTGCACCTCCGACATTACGAAGGTCGAACTTCAGAAATACCGTATTGGCTGATATTGTCTGTGGAGGCATGAAGAATGGCTCACCTACCTTGGCAGTTATGGTTGTCGTACTTTCTGTGTTGGCCACTTCCCCTGTCTTTAGAATTACTGTTCTTGATGTCTGTACATTCTCAACTGAATATGTATTATTGGGCATATTGTCAGCAGTAAGATCCTCTGTGGCATTAAACTCCACAAGAACCTTAGCCATGCGGTGCTTCATTTCAAGATTGATGGCACTGGAATTTGTACGGAAGGTTGCGGCTACATCACTTGTTAACAAATCACCAGCCTTGACATCTGCTTCAGTTGTCTGAGAGGTGGGAACAGAGAACGTGAAACTTGTATTATCAGGCGTTAAACTGCCTATGACAGGACTAGTCGTACTGTTTGGCGGCAAGTATACTCCAAACACATCAATATAAGCAGTGGATTGATTCAATGTTTCCGGGAACTTTGGCAAAGCATCATCGGGATCCGGATTTGAAGCCGCTAATTCGGAAACCGTAGGAGACAACTGTCTAAGCAGTGATTTCCCAGATGCCAAATCAACGGTTCCGACTGTCTCGTATATCCACTTCCTTGTCGATGGATACTGCGACGCACTGATGTCGACACCTGTATCATCTCCACTGCCATCGCCCTTGTAACCATATAAAAAGATATAGACAGGAGCACTTTCTGGCAAAGAGTTATTATATGCATCAGCCCATGCGCGGGTACGTGCTCCGTCCGCAGAAGAGTTTTCATTCACAGAAGCAGTGAAACGTAGTACCTGCCCTGCCATCTTCTCAGGGATATTACCATCATCGGAAGAACATGCCACAAGCAGAAGCGGCAAAAGCAATATGCTGAAAAAATATCTTTTTCTTATCGTCATCATAACCTCATTTTATTAATATCCAGCATCTGGCACATCGGCATTAAGACCTGTTACAGACTCCGTGGTCCAGTCAGACACCTGTACCGTTGATATGTTCACCATACCAGCCACACTAAGCGTTACGCTGAAATTATACAGATAGCCAGCCTGGAAGTTTGGTGCGTCTTGATACAGTGAAGAAGGCACGTATTCTTTTGTCAGGGTAGTACTGTTTTTACTGTCCGTCATAGTAATCTGAAACAACGTTTCGGTAGCTGCCAGGCTTTGCGGAGGTACAATACACTCGTAAGTATAGATGTGGTTTGTATTGTCAGCACTCTTCAAACGCATGGTTATGGTCTCTGTTGCCACCGGAACATTCCAAACAGTCTTTGTACCTGAAGCACCACTGCCCGTGCTTCCCAAGGTTGTAATGGTGCCTGCTCTGGCTATATTGTTTTTTCCGAACTTCACGTCGGTAACAGGCTTCGACCTCTTTGTAGCAGCCGTATTCAAAGTGACGATGATACGGCATAGCTGATGATAGAAAGTAAGATCTACAATCTGCTTAAAGCCTACTGTAACTGCCGGAGCATAGAGGATATCATAATCGTAATATGTATCTCTATCACCTGTAGTAAGTGCTGTCACAGTCTGATCAGCAGGGACTATAGCACCGCTTGGTTCTGATGCAGCAGCAGGATACCAGGCAGAGAAAGTGCGCGAAGGAACTCTAGTAGACCAGAAGAAGGTATTGTCATGGGTCCAGTATGACCGTCCATTTACATCTGGCTCTATCTCCACACGCCCTTCGCTTGCTGTACTGGTTGCAGAAGCCTTGTATGTAAATACTTTCGATTCTTCTGTCAGCGTTTCTTGTGTAAAATCTATCCTCGTTCCACGAACAGATATCTTCTGGTCTGCTGTCCAATAGTTATCAAACGTTGTAAAGGCACGTGTAGGCTTTCCTGAGCTGATGGTAAACGACACGGCATCCTGCGTATCTATGCCACCTGTGGATGTCGGCTTCTCGTCTTGAGAGCAGGCTGCAGCCAAAACCAGCAACAGCCCTAGAACAGTGACTTCAAGAGCCTTTACCGTTAGTATATGTAGTACCTTTATCATCTTTATTTAAATCTAATCCACATCTATCATTCATACAGAGGTGTCTCTGGCACACTGGTAACTTCCGTCCAATCTGTGATGGCGGCTGTGATGCTGACACCTGTTGCCTGGAGCGTTATGGTGAAAGTGGTCACCTGACCTGATCTGAAGACTATGGGCGAACCACTTGTAGGATTATTGCTGTTATACAGGTTATAATTATATGCAATGGTGTTGGGAGCTGTTCCTACCGTGAAGACAATCTTACGGGTTGGCTTTGTGGAAAGGTTGGTTTCATCGTTGGGAAGCAGCAATGCCCTATACGTATGGATAACACCTGGTTCCGAAGAAAAATCCGGATCACTTGATTCAAGTTGACATGCCACAACATTCTGATCAGCATCAGTGATGGTCAGTGCCTGGGTTATCGGGGCAAAGGTCGCTGAAACCGGCTGACCTGCAAACTTTACCTCAGTAAGACCGAGGTCTGACGCATTGTAGCCAGTACCAGCCTTTAGCTTTACGATGACCTTACTGAGCACATGGTGGAATAACAATTGTACTGTGGAATGGTCAATATCGATAGGTGCCGATGCCGTTGAAGCAAGGCTTGCCTTCAGGACATCCGTAGCCTTCTGGTTGTCGAGCGCCTGGGATGTAGGAATGGATATAGACAGTGGTGAGGAAGCCGTCACACCGCTTGTACATGGAGAATAGGCATATACATCTACGTCGCTACCATCAGCAGGAAGGAATATCGGATTACTTTCAGGCGTGAAGCCTTGATATGCGTATATATAACCATCTGTCGCATTTCCACCTGTCTGGGTATTTCCTGCGGTGCCGTTAAAGACATACTTTATATTCTCGTCGTTAATCGCTCCGCTCTTGGTAACCACGTATGGATTAGTGTTTTCATTTGTTCCGCTGCCTGCAACAGTAGTAAATACGCCAATAGCATCATTAGCCTCCCATGACGAGTCAAAGGCACGGGTAGTGCTGCCGATACCACTTACTATCTGCAGGGGTACTTTATCCCTTGCAGGCGTTGGCTCAGGTCCTGCCGATTCCTTTCCATCACAGGCCAAAAGCATGGCTGCGGATATTAGCAAGAGTGTTTTATTCAACTTATTCATTGGCTTCCTTATATTTTTATATCTTGTTATTCGAATTATCTTCTGGAAATATCTCCCGACACAGGAGTTGCCTCTATCCATGGGGCGATGGCAGCCTCGATGCTTATGGGCTGGTAAACGTCATTTCCGCCTGCAGACTTACCGACACCGAAGGTCAGTATGTACTTATACAATGTACCTGCCAACCACGGGTTATAAGTTGTAACAGGCGCAGTAGTAGGATCATTGGGATCGGCAGGATCTGGCGTAACTGTTGTGGCAGGACTGCCGAAAGGTGCGAAAACGGTTACAAAGCCACCGTCGGCTTGTAAGGGAGTCGCTCCGCTATTATCTATAGCACGGAGACTTATCGCGAGATATCCGCCTGAGGTCACGGGATTCGTCGTACCCGATTTTTCAGTATCGCTGTCCCATTCCGCTAATGCCTGGGGCAGGAGCATGAGCGGTGAAGTAAGCAGGACTTCACTATTTTCGCCCATCGAAGTATTGTCTATCTTAATAGCCGTTGCCGGCGTAGTGATATTCATTGTCGGGGAATAATGTGTGGTAGCTGAACCAAGGGCGAATGTCATCGCCTCGGGCTTAGTCACCTTATTTGCCTCGTAAGGCTCGAAGGTAAAGGTTCCTTCGGACTTTGCATTATAGATTGTGATATCCCTGACTTCCACTGTCCAACCCAAGGCATTCAGGGCAGATGACAGTTTGCCATAGAACAGGATCTGAGTCATGGCGTGGTGGAATGTCAATGATACCTCTTTGCGCTTCTGACCAACCATCTTATCCGGACGCTGACCGGAATAGGTGGCATACATCAGGTCAGTATTACCATCAAAACCATTTGTAGAGGTATAAGTGATAGTCTTAGAATCTGTAGTAAAAGATGTTACCGTTGATGCCGGATATATTGCATAGAAGTCTGCACGGTAACGTGGGCGGGGCCAGTAGAATTTTTCTGAAGTGGTCCAGCCATTGGCCGTAGTATAAGTCACATCAACGGCAGTAAGCGGGTGGCTGTTGAAATCGGATGTCATAGGGTGCGTACCCGTGCCAAGGTCATCAGTCATCCAACCCCATATCTTGAATGTACGGCCATTTGTGGCAAAGCTTTCCGTACTGGTGATTGCTTCTCCTCGTGTTGCCACATTATCCGTTGATGCCTGATACGTTATCAGCACGTCGGAACTTGCCTCTTCGACAACCTCGTCGGAGCTGCAGCCCCATAGCAGTATAGCTGCCATTGGCTGAAGCAACCATAGAAGAGATCTTTTTGCCATCATAACTGTTTAGCCGTTTTTATAGAAGATGTGGCGGAGCGGGATTGCCCCGCCACATTATTAATAATATATAAGAGATTACATGTCTTTATTCTCAGGAGTAGCATCAGTCCAGCTGTCAACTGTAACTGTGAAGAAGAGCTCGATAGGATTGTCGATGATTTCCTCACCCGGCTTGAGACCGCCTGTACCACCAGGATAGTTGGCACCAGAAGTACCACCAGCAAAGTTCGGGTCAATCTTACCGATACCGTCCTTAGAGAAGTTCAGCGTGTAAGTATACTTGTAGCCAGGGAGCCACTCTGTGTCGAGAGGAACACAAACGTATGCATACTGAACAGAGTTGTTACCATAGCCCTCACGAGGATAAACAACAGGATTAACCATTTTGATTGCAGCGCTATTATAGGTTCCAGCTGTAGCATCCAGTTTGGAAGCATCATATGTGTCAAAATCAGACAAATTATTTTCACTCTTAGCATCAAAATCTATTGCGCTGCCATCAGAGGCAAGGAGGTATTTTCCATCTACATTCTGCTCAGGAACACTCTGAGACAAATCTGTTGCACGGATAAGAACAGAAAGATAAGTACCTGTAACAGACTTAGTACCACTATTGGTTGCATCGCTAAGATCAGCTGCTGCTGTCAGCTGCTGAGGCATGAGCAGGAAAGGCTCTGACGTAATGGCAGCAGCAGATGCGGTCAATGTTGTTCCAGAAGTAGCGCCACGCTGATTTGATCCAGCAGTGTATTTATCCTGAACACTAGAGCCATCGAGAGTCCATACGGTTGGATATTTTGTCCAGTCGAAAGGAGATGCCGTAGAAACTTCTGGCAGAGTGAGCGAACCCTTGTTAGCAATGTTAGTCAGCTTAACACCAGCAACCTCAACCTTGAAAGTAGAAGCGTCCTTGTTGAGAGCCTTGATAACAATCTGAGAGAGGACATGCTGGAAATTGAGGGGAACACCACTGGTGAAGTCACCACCCTTACCCTCATTGTAAGCAACAATAACATCCTTCTGGTCTGCAATTTCAGGAGCCACAGTAAAAGCAGTCAGAGAAATGTCTGCAGGAGCATAGGCTTTGAAATTAGCCTCAGTGTTCTTACTCTCCCACCAGTAAGTTTTACCATCATTGAAAATCCACTTACTACCATCCTTCTGGACATTTCCATCAATAGATGCTATTTGAGTTGCAGTCGCTGCATCTGTTCCCTCCAGAAAGAAGTCACCAGTAGCAGCTGTGGCTGTTGCATGGAACACCGTCAGGTTAGCGTCAGTAGTAACTGTACCACGGGTAAGACCCTGTACAGCGGGGCGAATCACCAGAGCACTTGCATCCTGGGTAAGAGCAGGCTGCTGATCAAGAACTTCATTTGAGCACGATGCCATTGCGAGGGCTACAAACGGAAGGAAATAGATTAATTTCTTCATAACTTTTTTAATTTTAAGTGAAACAATAGAATTATCTTATTACATTCTCAATTTATTATAAATTCATTTCTATCTCTACCTCTTGCCATCCGTCTACGGTAGGAACCATTCCAGTACCTCCGACTGCTTCAGGTATAGGAAGAGAATCTATTTTTACCTCGACATTTACGATTCCGGTAGAGGCATCCTTATGACGTCCTGCATCAATAAGCACGTCAGTGATATCAAACACATAATAAAGCTTTTCGCCGTCAATAGTCTGAACAAACACCACCAGCTTCTTTTTGTTATCGTCACTCTCTTCTTTTGAAGACCCGTCAACAGCGTTACTGTATCCGAAAGTACGCACTGTGCCAGTAATGGTCTCTTTGTCGAGCTTTGACAGAGGGAACGGGATGATGCAGTAAGTATCAGAGCATTTCTGCTGAGAAGGTATATACGACTCTGACATACCGGAAATGGTAGCCGCAATATGAGCCGCATTGCTGAGATTCTCGACATTAGTGATAGTGAAGGTATAAGACACCACTGCCGACTGCATCTGCATTGTCACGCTCTCTGGACCAGGAACACGTACAGACTTGACGACAGAAGCCCACAGAGGGTCAGGCTCGTTGATAACCTTCTGTAGCTCCGTTCCATTAGCATGAGGTATCAGCTGGGCACGAGTTGAGGCAAACATCTGAGAGAAAGCGATGTAATCCGAAGCTATGGAATAAATCTCAAACTCGTCTTCAGAATCACCCCTATAGGACAAGACTTCAGTATCACTATTGAATGCTACGAAATCGAAAGTGTTGAACGAGAGTTCGACTTCACCGCCATTATTACCGCTAAAAGGAAAGATGATTGGTTGGGATCCATTCTGGAACACAAAGAGACGCATGCTCTGGGGAGAAGCCTGTGGACACAGCGACCAATCGAAATTAACTTTAAGGAATGTATCAATCTCGTGTTCCAGGTCTTTGTGATTACAAGAAGTTACACACACAATAAATAGGAGAAGAGATATCCCCCCCCCTAACAGGTTGCATGTGTAACGTTTTAATTTCATCCTTAATAGATGCCAGTAATAATTTGTAATCTATATAGCTTTTCCCCATAGCCCTACACGAGAGCAAGAGAATTGTTTCTGCAAAAGTAGTGGTTATACCACAATTTTGAGCAAATATCGTTATCTATTTAAACTTTTTTAAGGTTTTTTACTCTTAAAAGAGCATATTAACAGACAAATAGTGGATGTACGTGTAATTAATACACTTTTATGAGTCTTAGTCTTTCTTAACATCCTTGCCAAGCATCCACACAAGAGTTACTTCAGCACGAGTTGGTCCAAACCAGCGACGGTTTTTAGTCTGTTCCCAGAAATATTTGTCACCTTGAGGAGAATATTCGTAATACTCACCTCCAAAGTAACCGATGCCTATCTCAAAGTCAAGATGCAGGCGAGAGCCGATAGGAGCAGAGTAGCCATAAGACAATCCAAACACCTTACTCCACTTCTCACCCATGTAGCCTTTGCCTCCCCACTCGACATCATAAGTAAGGATCCCGGCATAAGCGCCGAAATGATGACCAGTGAGAAGACGACCGTTTTTATTATTTAAATAGTATCGCGCCTCAATATTGCCACCATAAGTACGCCAATAATGATTACGGAAGTCTTGAGACCACCAAGCGTAGTTCCAGTCAGCTGCAACAGACCAGTGATCAGTTATGGCAAATTCGAGGGCAATATTTGGAACCCAAGCCAAATCATAGAGCAGGTTAGTTTTAAGAGCAAAGCGATGGAATGGAAAACCAGAATCAGAGCGTTGCAATTTGGCAACAGAATCTTGACATTCCTTTTGTATAAAGGGCTTTTGGATATTAACCTCTGCAACGTTTTGGGGCACAGATATTGTATCCTGCACCACTATAACAGAGTCTTCTTTGATTGTATCACGGACTTCTTCGAGGACTTTTAGACGAGCCTCCTCTTCTGCTTTAGCCTTGGCTTCTGCTTCTGCTTTGGCCTTAGCTTCTTCTTTGGCTTTAACTTCTGCTTCTGCCTTAGCTCTCGCCTCAGCCTCAGCCTTCAGTCTTGCTTCTTCTGCAGCTATTCTTGCAGCCTCCTCAGCAGCCTTCAATGCAACAGCCGCCTCCAGAGCCTTCTTCTCAGCAAGGGCTTTTGCCTCAGCTTCCTCACGAGCCTTTTGTTCAGCCAGCGCCTTGGCTTTAGCTTCAGCCTCAGCTTTAGCCTTAGCCTCAGCCTCCTCCAGAGCCTTCTTCTCAGCAAGGGCTTTTGCCTCAGCTTCCTCACGAGCCTTTTGTTCAGCCAGTGCCTTGGCTTTAGCTTCAGCCTCAGCTTTAGCCTTAGCCTCAGCCTCTTCCTTAGCTTTTTGTTCCGCCAATGCTTTTGCTTCGGCTTCAGCCTTTGCACGGGCTTCAGCCTCTGCTTGCAAACGAGCTTCCTCTACAGCCTTAAGACGAGCAGCCTCTTCGGCAGCCTTCAGCCTTTCTGCCTCCTGCTTCTTAAGAAGAATGTCTTCTTGAGCCTTTTGCTGCTGTAATAAATCTGATTCAGGAACATACTCTTTTCGCTCTTCTATTTTTGGAAGTACAGAAATACCCTCTACACGTACATTATTCTTCTTATGATTAACATAGCGAGTCTCTACAATCACGCTACGCATCTTTGAGAATATATTATTCTGGATATACCTATAAGCTGCGCCTTTGTCAATATTTCTGATTCTTGATACCACAATTCTGTTCGGAACCTTACGACCTGAGAGTTTCTCGCTAATAACCTTTTCAAGGGTCTCTATCACCTTTCCACGGGAAGGAACGTTAGCATCAGCACGAACAGCATTAAGCACATTTGCCCACTCATAAACAATGGGATCGAAGACCGTATGCATTCCATATGCGCCATACCTATTAATAATAAGGTTCTGAAGATTCCTTCCACGAGCCTCAGCCAGTTGTTTGTTGACAGCTTCAGCGCCTTCTGGTGATGCATAACTTCGGATAACGAGATAACGGTCACCTAGAGCCACCTGCTTATAATCAGACATCAAAGAGTCGAGACGAAGCAACTGCTCAGCATTGTCACAAAAACCAGGATCAACATCTACAGCACCAGTAGACAAAACGAAACGGGCACTTGCCCTGTCCACCTGAGCATACACTGAAGACATAAGCAGCATCAAAGCCGTTAACAGAAATAGTCTTTTCATATAGCGTTTCTATCTTTTGCTATTTGAACGAACCGACCCAAATTTAAGCGTTGCAATTTGTCCTGAATGCCGTTGCAAAACCCTTTAAATAGGCACTTTTTGAGGTTTTAAACTGCAACGCTTAGAACAAGTACAGATTACGTTTCTTGCTCTTAATCCTGAATCGGTTCGAGCGGATGGTCGTCTGACTGATGCCCAT
>Ga0310691_10003010_pt1 | contig 20976 bp, 17 predicted proteins | sample 176DNAGHGlowgp2_FD_203887 | JGI IMG/M metagenome (GOLD analysis project Ga0310691, IMG submission 203887) | Sheep rumen microbial communities from Palmerston North, Manawatu-Wanganui, New Zealand - 1766 DNA GHGlow gp2 (v2) (version 2) | ecosystem: Host-associated > Mammals > Digestive system >...
GCTTCATGGTCAGTTCATATTCGCTATCAGCTTTGGTGCTCTTACGTTTCTGCTTGAGCAAAGGACGTAGAATGCTGAGGTATTCCTCATCATCCACCTCATCGAGCAGGGGCTTACTGATGCTATCGTCAATACGTTTCATCCATAGAGCCTGTTCCACCTTACGGCGTCCCCATTTATTATAGCGTATCTTATCGTAGATGAAAGCACGGGCAAAGCGCTCGTCATCTACGTAGCGTTCCTTTATCAGACGGTCCATGACCTCTGCCTGTTCGTCCTCGCTAATGCCCCACTGCCGCATTTTTTCTATCATCTCCTGCTGACAGTGTTCGCTGCGGGCGCAGAGGTCCGTGAGCTTCTGGTAGGCTTGTTGGCCTGTCATCTCCTTTTTTATAAACATGATTTTGTGAATCGTTGTTTGCCGAACTGGTCGTTTCTAATTTCTATATGTGAAAAACCTTCGTCGCTGAGCATCTGTTTCATCTCGTTGACATAGAGAGGGTTGATTTCGAAATAGAGCTCACCGCTTGGATTTAGTGCCTTTACAGCATAGTGGGCAATGGCACGATAGAACAGTAGCGGGTCGTCATCGGGTACGAAAAGTGCTAATTCTGGCTCATGTTCCAACACATTGCGCTCCATCGCCTCGCGTTCCTTATTACATATATAGGGAGGATTGCTCACAATGAGGTCAAAACCTACATCCTCTCCCTCCCTGTAAAGGAGGGGAGTATTTAGCATATCTACCTTCTCGAACGACACGTGAACATTGGTACGTTTGGCATTTTCAGTAGCTATGCGCAGAGCTTCGTCAGAGATGTCCCATGCCGTCACCTCAGTGTCAGGTATCTCTGCCGCCAGTGTACAGGCGATACATCCGCTGCCAGTGCCGATGTCGAGGATGGAGGCGTTTCGTCCATCTTTCTTCTTCCATCTTCCATCATCCATTATCCACTGGCATAGTTCGTAGGTCTCAGGTCTGGGAATCAGCACACCTGGTTCTACGTGAAAGGTCCTGCCGCCAAACTCTGCCTCGCCTAAAACATACTGTACAGGCTCGCCAGTTTCTAATCTTTGTATAATGTGCTTGAGGTCTTTCTGCTCTTCAGATGTAAATTTCTCAATCTTACCACAAAGAATATCCGTCATAGTCAGACCGAAGCGCACTTCAAGTGCTAGACGGACTATGGCTTTTGCCTCACCTGTCTCATAGATGTCTGTTAGTCTCTGCCAAAGTTTTTCGTAATTCATTGTTTGGCAAAGTTATAAATAATTTCCGAAATGAGCAAGTAATCCCATAAAAAAGTGCGAAAGCCTTAAATGGAGCTTTCGCACAATTATACAAATGTATGTCACTCTCACTTAATCACGACCTTGAGCTAAAGCTCGAGCTCGTTTTTGTTCGATAAAGCATGAGCAAGCTCTGCTTTATTCTCACTTAATCACGACCTTCTTTCCATTAACGATGTATAGTCCCTTCGTCAACCCTGAATTCTGAGTTCCGAATTCCTTCACGCAACGGCCATCAAGAGTATAGACACTCTCCTCTTCATTAGAAGAAAGGTTGAGAGGAATACTATCGATGCCAGTCGCCTCGTTTGTACCTATGGTAAGGCTTGTACAATTCTGATGGAAGTCTGTAGACTTAAAGTACGCACGGAAAGCCTTGCTGCTATTGGTCAACTGGAAACGGTTACCTGTACCGTTGAGTGAGTATATGTCATGTGAATAGACAGCGTGTGTGCTACCCGTAAAACTGTAGTTGTGTGCAGTGACGGTAGCATGTCCGTCAGCCTTGTGTACGATAGTATTCTCTCCGATGAATCGGATAGTCTTGTCACTCAGGTTGTAAGCTTTTTCGTCATGGTCGCTAGGTAGGGCAATAATATAAGGTGTGTTAGCCTCCAAGTAATCATTGGATTCATAGTCGAAAAACACAGTGTTGGAAGTGTCATCCGTGAAGCGTTTAATCCAGAACTGTCCATTACCATCATTCCTACTGCGGAACCAGTTAATGGGTGTGTTGTCTGCCGTCACCTGTGTGGCACGGAAAGGCAGCATGATGGTATTCCAACATTTGGTGCCATTAGCCTGCTTCTGGTTCTGGTATACAAACTCTACTTTATCGGCATTGAAGTTTACTGGTGTTCCGAAGTCCTGATTGTCTTCCAACACGATATTCTCTGCCGTGTAATTACCCTTGTCATCTCCTCTTACCACGTTGATGTTGTTGAGCCCACTGGGCAGTGCGTCGGTTGCTCCCAGGATATACAGTGTATTGGGATTCCTGTTCTTGATGACAGTTGTCACACCACAGTCTGTCATGTCCACAGAGGTGGCATTTTCTGGTACCTCAACGGTCCGACGAGGTTTCATAATCGTCGACTGGTCTAACGCATCGGTAATGATGATGCCCGGACGGCATTCAAAGGTTAAAAGCTTCGTCCATTGTACCCATACGCCATTTTTCACATAACAAAAGAAGATTCTATACCTCTCGCCGTATTTCAGTCCAGTAGCTACTAAAGGAATATCCAGCGTGTTATTTGCTAAGATACGTTGTTGGCCGAACGCTCTTCCCTTCAAATTATAATCATCGTCATACACGTCAACCTGAATACGCTCGAAATAGTTATCAGAGGTGGCGTTCTCAAAACTAATCGTAGCATTGAGTGTTTTAGAATAAACAACATCCTCGCCGTCTGTCTTCTCGTAATTTTTTACTTGCAAATCACTGACAGATAATAGCACGTTGTCTGTTGTGACGATACCGCTTCCCTCAACATGGAACGTGATGGCTTGGCTGCCATCCCAGAAATGGTTTGCCAGGAGTGGTTGAAGTGTATATGTGGCGGTTTTGTCCTCAGGTGTGAAAGCTATCTTGCAATTCTTTGTTGTGCCTGCCGGAATCAAAAACGTTTTTCCTATGACTAGATAAGGATTCTGGCTATACAGATAAATGTCTCCGTCAAAGTCACAATCAGTACGGTTGGTGACATTCAACGTAACGGTTACCTGCTCACCACCGGTTATCTCGTCCTTGTCAATTGAAATGCTATTCAGACAAAGATTATCCAGTAACTTATCAATATTGGCAGGTTCTATGTCTAACACAGTACCATTTTCTTCTATTTTCTGAATACCGATAACAGCCTCCTGTCCAAAGTTAAAGCCATCATTAGAACTACTAGCACCAGTACCCTGTGACTGCGGATTGAGGGCTGAAAGTCTGAAATAGTTGTCGCTCATGCCTCCCCAGCCCCAGTTGATGTGGAAGAAGTCTTCAGCTTGATAGCCGTCAATGACAAACTCGTGACCGCCGCCCGTAGATTGTCCGCCGTAGCAGATAGCGCGTCCCTGACTCAGCTCATTATACAGTATGTCTATCCACTCCGCATAGGTATAAAGGCTACGTTCAATGTATGTCACCGTATTTTTATAACCGAAATAGGTTTGCAGCGCTGTGGCAATCCTTTTGGTATTAGAACTGGATGTAGGTCCATAATCCGTTCGTATAGAAGTTCCACAGTATTGCATCAGGCGTGCTATAGCATCAACAGATTCACCTTCATCATAAGTGTCATAGCTGGATAGCATCTTATACCAGTCAATGGGACTTCCTGCTTGGATTGGCTGAACTAATAAATTGTAAGTATTGGTGAGGTAACCAGGAATGTCGCTCGTTGTGTAGGTCGTAGTGGATCCAACACGGCTCTCTGCAAGATACATGCACTGAGCCATTGCAGTAGCCATACAGCCAGTAGCGGCATGCTTGCCTACCTTGTATTCTGGACAGAAATTATTATAGGGCGAGCTTTGGTTCCACGTAGTCTCCAGAAGTGGAGCGATGGGCGCTTTCGTCTTGTTTTTGACGAGTTTGGGACTTGGTGCTGCAGCTGACGGATGCTTTTTTGCCCAAGCAATCTCGTCGGCATAACCCTTTAGCCAAGCACGCAAGTTCTCTGGCATGTTCTCTGGATCTAGCGTAGCAGTGTCGCTATAACCCAGTACGGGTTCAGTGCAGTCATCGTTGCTCACAATGACGAAACCACCGTTGTTATTTGTGACATTAAACAAGTAGAGGTTGTTTACCCTGCCGGCTAATCTTATCTGTGGGGTAACGGCAGACGAACGGTGACCGTTACCTTTTGAACTTATTTTGTTTGTCATGAACTGGAGCGCCTCTTGTAAAGCCTGCTCAGACGTAATGTCATTTGCCTGTGTCCGCATGCTTGTGAACGTAAGCAGAAGAAGTGACAAAAAAAACAGTTTCATTTGTTTTGCCTATTATTGTTTGAATGTTTTAGGTTTATAAAAACGGTGGTAAAGGTACACTTTATGCCGAAAATGAACAAATAAATTATACAAATTGTGCAAAATATAGTACAAACTCTTTTATGAAAACATTTTTTAACTGTATGTGTCACACTATGAACGTTTTAAAAACTGATGGGTTTAAAATAGTTTTCATTTTTACAGAGCAAATTGTGATTTCTTTCAGTTCTGCTTGGTGGTCTGCGGATAATTGTGTATCTTTGCCGATGTATATGTCAGACGAATGAACTATATATGACGAAAAATTTACGAACTAAGACAAAAAATATATGAACGAAGCCGAAAAATATGTGCGTCGTTGCCTGCAACTTGCAGCTAATGGTATTCAAGGAGCACGTCCAAATCCGATGGTTGGAGCAGTAATCGTGGCTAATGGTCGTATCATCGGCGAGGGCTACCATGTACGCTGTGGACAGGGACATGCCGAAGTCAATGCCTTTGCCAGCGTCAAGCCAGAGGACGAACCGTTGCTGAAGGATGCCACCATCTATGTGTCCTTGGAACCTTGTTCGCATCATGGTAAGACACCGCCCTGTGCTGACCTTATTATTAAGAAATGTGTACGTCGTGTGGTGGTGGGTACCATCGATCCCTTTGCTGAGGTGCAGGGTAGGGGTGTCAAGAAATTGCAGGATGCCGGCATCGAGGTTACTGTGGGTGTACTTGAGAAGGAGTGCCAATGGCTAAATCGTCGTTTCTTTACCTATCATTCTAAACATCGTCCTTATATCATCCTCAAGTGGGCACAGACCGCTAACGGTTTTATTGACGATCATGGCAAAGTCCTGCAGATTAGTAACGAACAGACACGGATGCTTTCGCACCGGTTGCGTGCAGAGGAGGACGCCATCCTTGTGGGGCATACTACCGATGCACGTGAACATCCACAGCTGACTGTCCGTCATTGGTACGGGGCCAATCCCAAACGTGTGGTTCTGACTCATCAGCGTCCGTTGCCTCAACTCATAGACGACCTGTACCAGCAAGGTGTGCAGTCGCTTATTGTAGAGGGCGGTCGTCAGACTCACGAATCGTTTATTGCCGCAGGACTGTATGACGAGATACGTATCGAGACTGCACCTATTACAGTTAGTGATGGAACCCGTGCCCCACAGTTGCCAGCCAATGTGAAATTGCGTAGTTATGAAAGCTATGGCGGTAATACGTTATTTTGGTATTTTTTGTAGACTAAAAGGCGCTGCTTTAGTGATTTTATCCCGAAATTGCACTTTTTTTGTACTTTTTTTAAAAAAATCTATTTTTTTTTTTTTGTTTAAAATTTTATCGTTATCTTTGTGGCGAAATTAGACTTTTTTAAATTAGACTTTTTTTAAAATTCTATAACTTTAGACTTAGGTATCCTATTAACCATGCAAAGAACGAAAGTATTATTGGCGTTATTGATAATCGCAGGGACTTTGACAGTTCGTGCACAGCACATCGCTGTTAACAATAACGTTATGTTTGACATGATGGGGGCTCTCTCGGCAGGTGTGGAAATACCATTCTCGAAAGTGTCTTCCGTGGAAGCGTATGGTAGTATTAGACCGTGGAAGAGAGGCAATGTCACTGTCCACAAACACTGGTTGGCACAAGCTCAGTACCGTTATTGGCCTTGTCAGGTGATGAATGGATTCTTCTTTGGTCCGTACGTCCATGGCGGAGAATTCAATCTGGGTGGTCAGTCTTTGGTGCTCGGTGTGCTCAAAGGCCTGAAGCAGAAACGCTACGAAGGATGGCTTTTAGGAGGTGGCATAGGCATCGGCTACGAATATGCCTTAGCAAAACATTGGAATGTTGGTGCAGACATCGGTGCTGGCTATACTTATATTAATTATAAGAAATATGATTGTGAGGAATGCGGCACTTCCTATGGCAATGACAAGTACCACTATTTCGGTATTTCTAAACTTGGGTTAACTATCTCTTATGTATTCTAACAATAACATTTTCTTGACATGAATATATTTTCAACCTACATACGGTATTGCATCAAAACACGCAAGCAGTTGCTGCTGTTATTCTTGCTTTTTGTTCAGGTTACGGTTGTTGCATCTAACCTAAGTATAGATAGTGAAACTAAGCCGATGAAGTATGACTATTTGCTGAAGATCAATAGTTCTGCTATTGCAGTCGTTGACAGTAATGTGGTTGTCTCGTTGCAAATGACGGCTCTGCAGGATGTTCCTACAGCACAGTCTGTTATTCTCTCACCTGAGTTAATTGATACGACGACGAATCGTCAAGTGGATTTCCCACTGATTTTTATCAACAGTCGTAACCAGCATATCTACTATAACCGTGAGCTGAAGGATGAATACCCTGATGCCATGGAATTGCTCAAGAAAAAGGGCAAGAATCTTAAGATTGACTACCTGCGCAGTGTGAAATACGAGCCATGGATGAAAAATGCGGTGCTGAAAGTACGCAAGTTGAGTTGTGCTTGTAACAGGATGAAAGACAGAGGAGAAGAATTCCTTGATGGCTTTGAGAAGGAAAAGCCAGAAATCAAGCTCTTCCCAGTGTATTTGCTTCCACCTGCAGACAAAGGAGATAAGGTGCGTGAGGAGAAAGGTTCTGCCTACTTATGCTATGTGGTAAACAAGTGGGACATCCTGCCTAACTATATGGATAATCCTGTAGAATTGCAGAAGATATACAACTCTGTGAATTACGTCAAGAGCGATTCTGATGTAACGATTACAAGGATGACCATTGAAGGCTACGCTTCTCCGGAAGGATCTTACTCTCACAATGTAATGCTGAGTGAAAATCGTACCCAAGCGCTTAAAGACTATCTGAAGAAGACGGGTATTGCAAAGGATGTCAGAATGGTTGCTTCTGGTAAAGGTGAGAACTGGAATGGATTCTTGGAATACCTTAATAAGAACTACGACATACCTCAGCGTAGCATACTTCTGAGGATAGCTAATAGCAGCATTAGCGAGGACGAGAAAGAAAAACGCATGCGTGCGGAAGCCCCCCAGGGTTACAAATACTGCTTGGACAATTGCTTCCCATCATTGCGTTGTACCAACTATACAGTTGTTTACACAGTAAGACCCTTTACACTTGAAGAGTCGGAACGTATTTTCGAAACACGTCCTATCAACCTCAGCTTGAACGAAATTTACCGCTTAGCCGATAAATATGCCAGCAATGAAACGAAGTACTACGAGATTATTCGTAAAGCATATCTGTTGTATCCCAATGATTCTTATATCAACCTGACGATGGCCTATTTAGCTATCAAGAAAGGCGAGGCTGATGAAGCAGCCGGGTATCTGGAAAAGGTAAATGACTGTCCGGAGAAGATTTTGAACGAAGGACTAGTTGCATATCTGAAGGGTGATTTCGAGAAAGCCAATCTCTTAGTTCAAAAGGCTCAGGAGCAAGGTCTTGCTGAGGCCAACCAACAAATGGAAGAGTTCAATAAAAAATAATGATAACAATTAAACATAACCCAATATGTCACATCTAAAACTATTCTCCATTCTACTGTGCTTGACACCATTTTTCCTTAGCAGTTGTAGCAAGGATAATGCTCTTGTAGAAGAAAGTCAGAGTACTACAGAACAATCTGTAGAAAGTGTCAATGTGGTGTTCCGCTTGCAGAGTAATCAGACTTCGATCTTGACTCGTGCTACTGCAACTGCTGAAGACAGCAATGATGATCCTAAAACGGGATCGCCTGCTGAGTACAAAGTCAACAATGCCAGAGTCTATTTCTTTGACAGTGCTACAAAACTCTTCACGAAGTCTGTAGAACTTACAGGCCTGACTCAAGATCCTGCTTCAGGCTGGATCTATGAGGCTAAGCCTATCTTGGCTCCACAGGGTCGCTATGATATCTTCGTTACAGCCAATACCGATCGTGTGATAAACAAAGAAACTGAAGACGAGTTCCTTGCCGACATTGACGACCAGACGTATAATATGGGAGAAATAACTGATATCTCCAAAGGTGTTGTTATGTCAAACCGTGCAGTGGCAAACCTAAACACAGAAATTAAAAAGCAGAAAAAAACTGGTGTGGTTAATGCCATTGAGATCGTTTTGGAACGTGTAGTTGCACGTCTTGATGTAGCTGTAAAGGATGATGCTTTCGCCTTGACTGATGATGGAGGAAAGCAATATGCTACAGTCAAAATCAAAGATTTCTATATTGTTAACTGTCCAAAGCACTATTATACTTATCGCCATGTAGCTGTTCTTACATCATTGGAGGAACCTGTATGGGCTATGCCTGCGAACTTTGACATAGTCGCTGACGTCAACGGTTATGTCGTTGACCCCTATTTCTTCAAGAAGAAGGCTGATGCAGCTGATTTTGGCAATCAGGATAAGTATTATGCGAATTTCTGGGGCGATGTATCTAATCCGAATAGTATTAACTGGAAGGCCCTTAATGCTGCGGATCCCTCTGATCCCAAGTATGTGACCAGTTACTGCCTTGAAAACTGTATGCTGGCACCATCACAGAAAAACGGATATACTACGGGTGTTTTATTCCAGGCGAAGATGGAACCCTATGATAATGTATATCGTCTGAACAATACGAAAGATGCACTGGTAAAAGTATCCAATCCAGCAGATTATGCAGAAGAGATATACTTCTATGATTATCAGTTCTTTAATTCTGCTGATGCATTAGAGTTTTATATTAATCAAACGATGCCTAGTACAGAAGCTCTACAATATGAGGCTCAGAAGTTTACAAAGACTGATAATGGTTACTATTGCTATTATAATTATTGGATCAGACATCTTGATAATTATAAAGACAATGAGATGGGTGTAATGGAGTTTGGAATAGTTCGTAACAACTATTATCGTATGCTCGTTACCAGTGTGAAGGATTTAGGATTTGGTGGAACGTTAATGATCGAGCCTAATCCTGACATTCCTGATGAGGGTGAAGCCAAATTGAAGGTGGTTCTTAATGTTAAGCCATGGGTATTGAGAAAGATAGACGTAGAGCTTTGAAACAGCTGTTCTACATATTATTTGTCCTGTTAATTACCTCATGTACGTGGGTAAAAGACGATAACGAGGATTGTCCCTATGGGTTCTGGCTCAATCTGCACTATACATACAACATGCTTGATGTAGATGCGGCATCAGAATATATAGATGAAGTCTCGATATATGTCTATGATACTAACGGGAACTATGTCACGCGTATTGACGCTCCTACTCAGACCTTAAAAGCCAACAAGTATCGTGTTAGGGTGGACGGTCTTAAGGAGGGTGACTATCAGTTTGTGGTCTGGAGTGGTGTTGCCGATGGTCGGTATGCTGTTTCGGGCGACAAAGGTAAACTCACAGATTATCGTCTGAGTCTTTCAGGTTTAAGTCTGGTCAGTTCTAAACAATTGCCTGACTTGTATTATGGCAGTTTGTCTACAGTTCACTATGGCAATGCTTATGCTGTTCACGATGTCTATCTAATGAAGAACACCAATGAACTGGCATGTTGCATAGTGACTACAGACGCTGATGTTACCATAGATTCAGATGAATACAGTATGAAACTCGTAACAGCTAATGGTGCAATGGATGCTGCCAACCGTCTGGTTTCTGACAAAAAGATATCCTATGAGCCTTTTCTCCAGGATACAGTCTATATTAAGGATGCAGACTATGGCGATTTGCATGGTTTCAAGTGCAATATCAGTACCTTGCGTTTGATGCAGAATACAGATTGTAGAATCGTCCTGACGAAAAAAGAGACGGGGCATGAGATATTCAATATTTCGCTGCCAGATCTTCTTGGAAAGTTGGGTACCCTCTATACGAAATTAGGTCGTCCACTTTCTGTACAGGAATATCTTGACAGACAGGATTTCTACACGCTTATTTTCATCTATTCAGGTGATTTGGATCAACTCATACAATTCCAGGTCAACAGTTGGAAGTTACGAGCAAACAACCATATAAAAGTGTAGTGTTGTGAAACGAATTTGTAGATTATATTTCGCACAGTTATTCATCGTTATCGTTACAGGCATGTTCATCTCATGCCTGAACGACGATGAATCCTCCAGCAACAATAGTGAAATTGTGAAAGTCGGTGACGTAGTACCCGAATTTTCCCTCATTGGTACTAATGGGGATATGATTTCATCTTCCTCATTGCATGGACAATATTATATCCTGAATTTCTTTGATACCGGTTGCAAGGATTGCCGACAGGAATTCCCTGTTCTGCAGCAGATATATGAGAAGTACAAGGAAGAGTTGCCTGTGCTTAATGTGCCACGGAGTCAGTCGGTCGATGAAGTTAATGCATATTGGAGTAAGGAAGGATTGACCATGCCCTATTATACAGCAAGGGAAAAATCCCTCTATTACAAATTTGCAACAAAGGGCATACCCCGTACTTACATTGTTGACATGGATGGTAAAGTGCTTGATATGTTTACAGACTCTCCCGTAGTTGACTATGAAACCTTAGATGGAGCCTTGCAGAAACTGTTGGGAACCGAGCATCCTTCTAGTGCTGTCAAAATCTCATTTAGAGCTATGGTTCCTTTAACCGCTTCTGATGAATATCATACTGCGATAGAAAGCAATATAGGTTCTCTTGACTTATTCTTCTTTGATGCTAATACTCAGAAATTGGTTAAAAAGGTGGTATTAACGGATTTGGAAAAAGACGATAATAATGATGCTTCCCTATACGATGGTACGTTCACCACTTCGTATCAAAGAATTGCTGTTGGTGTGTACAATATCTTTGCTGTTGCCAATTACGGTTATATGCCAAATGATATTGAGACTCAGGATGATCTTCTGAAGATAGTTGATTCGCAATCATTATCGTCCGGAAAGCAAGAGAATATCATAGGTTATGGTCCTATCATGACAAGTCGTCCTACAGCGTTACAGAATATTGATTTATTACCCTGGTCTGGTAAGGATATTTTTATCAACGTTGAAATGGAACGAGTCATGGCAAAGGTTCAAGTAGGTTTGGAGAAAGAATTTTTTGAACTGAAGCACAATGATACCAAGTATGCTGATATAAAAATAACCAATAATCAGTTGTTGAATCTCAACAAATCGTATTATTTGTTCCAGCATACAGATGTCTTAACATCGCTTGGTGGAGCAACCGTGTTCAAGTTCCCGGATAATTTCCTGGACTATACTAATGTTGCCAATCAGTACGTAATAGATCCGCTCTTCTATCAGAAAACACTAGATAAAGAAGATGCATTGAAAATGAAAGATCTGTATTCGTCATGGTATGGTGATTTCAGTACAGAGGAGTTTGCTCCTGTTCTTCCGGCCAGTACATATAGTAACATATACATCTTGGAGAATACAGCATTTAAGGATTGCCAGAAGAATGGCTATTCTGTCGGTATTGCTTTTAGGGCTTCCGTTGTTCCAACCTTTGCCTATATCTACGATTCCACAACGAAAAAGCTGAGAAAAGAGACAGAGTCTACTTTCTGGGACAATACCATCTATTTGTACAATTATAATTTCTATGGATCTATAGCGGCTCTTAATGTAGCCTCAGGACTGTCACTTGACCCGTATGAATCTTATACTGACAAGCAGTTGGCCAGTTACGGTGTTAAGCAGTGTAAGTTCAATCTGGGTGTATATGAAACATTCTACACTTATTGGATACAGGATCCTTCCATTACAGATCCGATGGCATCAATGGCATATAGCATCCAAAGGAATCATTTGTATAAGATAACAATTACAGGAGTTAGTGGTTTGGGAGAAAGTAAAATATCACCAGAGATTATGCGTGATAACTATCCGCATTCTTATGTTGATGTGGCTCCAACAAGGCCTATTTCCTTCCAAAGTCGGCGGGCACTTCCCCCCATTTCTGAGTCTCCCATTTGATGATGGGATTACGAAAATTGTGGGTGCGTAGCCAGGTCTCGGCACGCTGAATAATCTGATAGAGCGGCTCCGTTTCAGGGGTTCGCTCTAATTTTGTCTTACATTGACGTTTTGAGACCCAGAGAATGGCATTGTAGGAATCCGAGTAGATAGTTTTATCATGCAAGCCTTTCTGCCAGCAGAGGGCTAGGGCGTGAACGATGGCCAGGAACTCGCCAATGTTATTTGTACCTTTCACCGGGCCGAAGTGAAACACCTGCACACCCGTTTGCAGGTCAATAGCCTGATACTCCATGGGGCCAGGATTGCCACTGCAGGCAGCATCCACAGCCCACGCGTCTGCCCTTACCTCTAGGGGCAAGGGCAGTACGGTGTCGTGACGGTAATCTGGTGGATTAAACCCACCCCCAACCCCTCCCGAAGGGAGTGGAGCTTGATTACTTTTATCTTTGCTGTTAACCATTGTCGTTGTTACTAGTTCCACTCCCCTTGGGGAGGGGGTAGGGGTGGGTCCTACATGCGCTCAGGCACTTCGATGCCCAGCAGACCCATACCGTTCTTGATAATCTTTGCCACGTTCTTTGCCAACATCAGACGTACGGCCTTCTTCTGCTCATCGGGCTCATTGAGGATAGAGAAGTCGTGGTAGAACTGGTTGAACACCTTTGTCAACTCATAGCAGTAGTTGGCGATGCCAGAAGGAGAGTAGTCCTTACCGGCCTGCTCTACAGCAGCGCCAAACTCAGACATCTTCTGAATCAATTCGATTTCCTTGCTAGACAGACTAGTAGCACTAGTAGGACTAGTTATACTAGGTGCTTTACGCAGAATGCTACGGATACGGGCGTAGGTATACTGGATGAAAGGACCGGTGTTACCGTTGAAGTCGATACTCTCCTCGGGGTTGAACAGCATGTTTTTGCGGGCGTCCACCTTCAGAATGAAGTATTTCAGGGCACCCATGCCCACGATGCGGGCAATCTCGCGGCGCTCTTCTTCGGTCATGTCGTCAAACTTACCCAGTTCCATAGAGGTCTTATAGGCATCCTCTACCATCAGTGCCATCAGGTCGTCGGCATCAACCACCGTTCCCTCACGGCTCTTCATCTTACCGTTAGGCAGTTCCACCATGCCGTAAGAGAAGTGAACCAGTTCCTTACCCCACTTGAAGCCCAGACGGTCCAAGAGGATAGAGAGCACCTGGAAGTGATAGTTCTGCTCATTGCCTACCACATAAATCATTTTGTCGATGGGGTAGTCTTGGAAGCGCATCTCGGCCGTACCGATGTCCTGCGTCATATATACTGATGTACCATCGCTACGCAACAGCAGTTTCTGATCCAGTCCCTCGTTGGTCAAGTCGGCCCATACAGAGTTATCCTCATGGCGCTCAAACAGCCCCTTAGCCAGACCTTCCTCTACCTTGGCCTTACCCTTGAGGTAGGTCTGACTCTCATAGTAAATCTTGTCGAAGCCTACGCCCATCTTCTTGTAGGTCTCGTCGAAGCCAGCATACACCCAGTTATTCATCTTTTCCCAAAGGGCGCGCACCTCGGGGTCGCCCTGCTCCCACTTAACCAGCATCTCGTGGGCCTCCTTAATCAGTGGAGCCTCCTGCTTAGCCTTCTCCTCGGCCTGCTCAGCGGGTAAACCGCTGGCCACGAGCTGGGCGGTCAGCTCTTTTACCTCCTCGCGGTAGTGCTTGTCGAAGGCTACATAGTAGTCACCAATCAGGTGGTCACCCTTCTTGCCGGAAGATTCGGGAGTCTCGCCGTTGCCGTACTTCAGCCAAGCGAGCATAGACTTACAGATATGAATACCGCGGTCGTTCACAATGTTCGTCTTTACCACCTTGTTGCCGTTGGCCTCCATAATCTGAGCCAATGACCACCCCAGCAGGTTATTGCGCACATGACCAAGGTGCAGAGGCTTGTTGGTGTTGGGGGAAGAGTATTCAATCATCACGAGGGGAGAATCCTCATTTGCAGACTTCATTCCGAAGTGGTCGTCCTGATCGATGGCCTGTAGCAACTGCAGCCATGCCCCTTCGCCAATGCTCAGGTTCAGGAAACCCTTTACTACGTTGAACTTCTCCACGGCCGAGCAGTTGTCCACCAGATACTGACCAATCTCCTGAGCTGTCTGCTCGGGTGATTTCTTTGCAGCCTTCACAAAGGGGAAGACCACCAATGTCAGGTTACCCTCAAACTCGCTGCGTGTCTTTTGCAGCTGCAACATCTTTTCGCTTGCCTCCATGCCGTAGAGTGCCTTCACGGCCTCACCAGCGGCTTGACTTATCAGTGTCTCGATATTCATATACCTCTTTATATGTTATTTTGGGGTGCAAAGGTACTATTTTTTATCGGAATGGACAAATAAAACGCCGGTTTTTACGTATTCGTATTTGCAAAGTCATTTTATTTTATTACCTTTGCAGCCCCAAAAAGTAATATGGAAAATACAAAATGAAAAAGATTGTTTTATTTGTGATGACCTTGATGCTCGCAGTGACATCATGGGCACAGACGTGCGAGATGGCAATCCGCTGATGACCAGTAAGCTGAGCTATATTATTTTTAAGGATGTGGAGAGACTTTGTTCGCCAATAATGATTCCTGCCCTTCAGGAGGATGGTGAGACCTATGTGGATATGATGGAGATTCCTTATAACTTCACCGATGGCTATAATATCGAGGCTCATGGTTATGCGGCTTACTTCTACGAGCCCAGTAATACTTTCAATGCTATTGGTGTGAAAGCTATCTATCGAGGAGGCGACGAGGTGCGTTTATCGGATATCACCTGGCTGAATCTCCAGCCTTATGCTGATGAGTCCACTGTTTTCGACTTCAACGCTCTTGACAAGGATACTACCCCTTATTCTACCAGTTCTTCTAGTGTTGGTGATATCATCGCTGATAAAGTGTTGAAGCAGGGAAATGTCACACTGACTGTCTCACCCTGTGAGGGAGGTAATACCCCCAACCGTTATTGGCTTGACTACAACCTTCAGGCTCTTCAGTTGCGCCTCTATGGCGGCAAGCTGACCTTCGAGGTGCCCGCTAACAGTACCATTGAGAAGATGTATTTCTTTGCTGGTGACTGGAATGACTATAACGAGTTTGATAGCGGTGAGTTCTCTGACGACCTGGTATGGACGGGTTCTGCCCGGAAGGTGGTGCTCACCATTGACAACAGCAAGCCCAATACTAAGTTGAACAAGATTGCTGTAGTGGTCAAGGAAGACCTTACAGGCATCAGTACCATCCGTGAGACTCCGGTCGAGACAATGCGTATTTTCGACCTTCAGGGGCGCAAGGTAACGAACGCTAACAAGGGTATGGTTATCGAACAAGTACGTATGGCTGATGGAACCGTCAAGAACGTGAAAGTAATTCGTAAATAGTTATATAAAAGTTAAATAATCATAAATAATGGACTGCAAAGGCTGCCTCATACCTCATATAATGAGAAAAAGCAGTACCTTTGCAGTCCGATTATTGGGGGGAGGGTCTTAGACTCCCCACGAGTGTCGTGTAAATAGTGCCTGTCTTTGGCCGGATAGCACGGTTTGTGAATCGGCACTCAGTAAACAATATTATTAGGTAAAACTGTTTTTTAGTAAAATTAAACGAAGAAATGAACACTTTAAGTTACAAGACCGTCTCAGTTAACAAGGAGACAGCCAAGAAGGAGTGGGTCGTAATCGATGCTACTGATCAGGTAGTAGGTCGTCTCGCTTCAAAGGTCGCTAAACTGATTCGTGGTAAGTACAAGCCCAGCTTTACTCCTCACGCAGATTGTGGCGACAATGTCATTATTATCAATGCAGCCAAGGTGAAGTTCACCGGTAAGAAGGAAACTGACAAGGTTTACACCCGTTACACTGGTTATCCTGGTGGTCAGCGTTTCAATACTCCCGCTGAACTGCGCAAGAAGCCTTTCGGCGTAGAGCGTATTCTCCGTCACGCTGTGAAGGGTATGCTGCCAAAGGGTCCCCTCGGACGCAGCCTGCTGAACAACCTCTATGTATATGAGGGAACAGAACACAAGCACGAGGCACAGCAGCCAAAGGCTATTGATATTAACTTGTATAAATAATTGAAAAGAGATGGAAGTAATTAACGCAATAGGTCGTCGTAAGAGCTCAGTGGCTCGCGTTTATCTGTCAGAAGGTACTGGCAAGATCACGATCAATAAGAAGGACTTAACCGAATATTTCCCCTCAGCCATCCTGCAGTACGTGGTGAAGCAGCCTCTGAATCTGCTGGAGTGCGCCGAGAAGTACGACATCAAGGTTAACCTCGACGGTGGTGGTTTCACCGGTCAGAGCCAGGCTCTGCGTCTTGCTATCGCCCGTGCTTTGGTAAAGGTTAACGAAGAGGATAAGAAGGCATTGAAGGATCATGGCTTCCTGACACGTGATAGCCGTGAGGTTGAGCGTAAGAAGCCAGGTCGTCCCAAGGCACGTCGTCGCTTCCAGTTCAGTAAGCGTTAATTTGATTTACAATTTGACAATTTACAATTTGGCAATTTATTGTGGAATTGTACAATTGGATAGTTGTGGTCGAATAAACTGAACAGTTTAGTATCTAAACTGGTGGGACTCTGGCTAGATATACTAGTACAACTAGTGCGACTAGTTCACCTGGATTACCCGCTGGCTGATCTAACAAGATTAAAAAGAAAGTAAACAACAAAATTAAAGAAACAAAAAAATGGCAAGAACAAATTTTGAACAGTTGCTGCAGGCTGGCTGCCACTTTGGCCACCTGAAGCGTAAGTGGAACCCCGCCATGGCTCCCTACATCTACACTGAGCGTAATGGTATTCACATCATCGACCTGCACAAGACCGTGCTGAAGATCGACGATGCTGCAGAGGCTTTGAAGAACATTGCTCGTCAGGGTAAGAAAATCCTCTTCGTAGGTACTAAGAAACAGACTAAGGAAGTGATTGCCGAGAAGGCAACAAGCATCAATATGCCTTATGTAATCGAGCGTTGGCCCGGTGGTATGCTTACCAACTTCCCCACCATCCGCAAGGCAGTGAAGAAGATGGCCAATATCGATAAGCTGATGCAGGACGGTACTTTCGGTAACCTGTCAAAGCGCGAGCTGCTGCAGATTACCCGTCAGCGTGCTAAGCTGGAGAAGAACCTCGGTTCTATCGCCGACCTGACCCGTCTGCCCAGCGCTCTGTTCGTCATTGACGTGATGAAGGAGAATATCGCTGTTAAGGAGGCTAACCGTCTGGGTATCCCCGTGTTCGGTATCGTTGATACCAACAGCGATCCTAAGAACATCGACTACGTGATTCCCGCAAACGATGACGCTAAGGATAGCGTAGAGGTAATCCTCAACGCTTGCTGCGCTGCTATCGCTGAGGGTCTCGAGGAGCGTAAGGCTGAGAAGGCTGACGAGAAGGCTGCTGAGGCTCAGGCTGAGGCAGAGTCTGTTGAGGCTAAGCCCAAGCGTGTTCGCAAGACTCGCAAGGAAGAGGCTCCCGCAGAGGAGGCTGCTCCTGCTGCAGAGTAAAACCCACCCCCAACCCCTCCCGTGCGGGAGGGGAGGTTTAGTTAGTTAATTTCATTATTAATCAGAAATTTGAAATTTAAAGAAAAATGGCAATTTCAATTGACGATATCAAAAAGCTTCGCGCTATGACTGGCGCTGGTCTGGCTGATGTAAAGAAGGCTCTGACTGAGGCTGAAGGTGACTTCGACCGTGCTAAGGAGTTGCTCCGCGAGCGTGGTCTGGCTATCGCTGCTAAGCGTTCTGATCGCGAGACTTCTAATGGTTGTGTACTGACAAAGGTAGAGAATGGCTTCGCTGCTATCATCGCCTTGAAGTGTGAGACCGACTTCGTTGCTAACGGTGCTGATTTTATCGCCCTGACCAAGAGCATCCTTGATGCTGCTGTAGCTAACAAGTGCAAGACCCTTGAGGAGGTTCAGAACCTCGACATCAACGGTCAGACCGCTCAGGAGGCTGTAACACAGCGTTCAGGTATCACTGGTGAGAAGATGGAGCTCGATGGCTACCAGATTCTTGAGGGTGCCAACATCGAGGCATACGACCACATGGGTAAGCACACTCTGTGCACTATGGTTCAGACCAATAAGGAGAATGCAGAGGTAGGTCACAAGTTGGCTATGCAGGTGGCTGCCATGAAGCCCGTTGCTCTGAATGCAGAGGCTGTTGACCAGAAGATTATTGACGAGGAGTACAAGACTGCTGTTGAGAAGACCAAGCTCGAGCAGGTAGAGAAGTTCGTTGAGATGAAGCTTAAGAAGGCTGGTTTGAACCCCAACCTCGTTGACAGCGAAGATCACATCGAGAGCAATATCACCAAGGGCTGGCTCACAAAGGAGCAGGCTGATGAGGCTCGTAAGATTATCGCTGATGCAAAGGCAGAGGGTGAGGCTCAGCTGAAGATGCCTATGATCGAGAACATCGCTAAGGGACGTGTAAACAAGTTCCTGAAGGAGAACTGCTTGGTTGACCAGGAGTTCCAGTTCGGTGATGGTGACAAGGTTACTGTAGCTCAGTGGGTGAAGGCTCAGGACAAGGAGCTGGATATCACTGCTTTCCGTCGCTTCACACTGGCTGCAGAGTAATTTGATACATAAGCAACAAAATAAGAATCGGCACTGCTTTTGCAATGCCGATTTTTTTTTTTGTTTTATATCTTTTAGTCGTCTATCACTTCCGGGTCTGGTAGGTTACGGTCCATGTCGCTATAAGCTCCTTTCAGATCTGCGTTGGTGATGCTATACTCACGGCAGAGGGGACGGCCTTTATCCCTTAGACTATGCCGGAAGAGCCATTCGTAGGTACGTTTCAGGTAGAAAGCGCGGGCTAACGCACCATGGTTAGCTCCAGGGAGCCAGTCGTAACGCAACCTACTATCGTTATGAGCATCTTCAAGGGCTTTGACAACTCGTTTGGATTCCTTAATGCCTACCGCTCTGTCTGCTGTTCCGTGAAGTATCCATAAGGGGAGGTTACCAAGCCCTTGCAGGTCTTTCAGTGTAGAACCGCCGCAGAGCGCCATAGCGGCAGCCACCTTTTCTGGGTAAGTGCCTGCAAAGTCCAACGTACCATAGCCTCCCAAACTCATACCTAAAACATAGACGCGTGTGCTGTCAGCAGGGTAGTTTTTCAGGGTCCACTCTAAAACATCGTTGATTTTCTTAGGATTCCATGCACCTCCAGGGTTCTGCGGTACAATGACCAATGCTGGAATCTCGCGTCCTTTAACGATAGCATCCAATGGTCCATAGCGACGTGAACGGTTCAGGTCACGGCTGCATAGACTGGCACCGTGTAGGAAAATAATCACAGGTGTATTCTCTTGAGAGTAATAATAGTCCTCAGGGGTGTATATCCAGAAATCATAACCACCTGGTATGACCTTTCGGTTGGCCATCAGGTAATCATACTGTGCCGAGATGTTAAGCCAGCACAGAAGAGAGAAAATGATTGTTACGATACGTTTCATGTGTGCAAATGTACGCATTTTCTCTGAAAAGTTTGCTCAAATCAAGTAAAAATATTAGTTTTGTAGTCTCAAAACGAAAAGTGATATGAAGATTTTTGCTGTAGGAATGAATTATGCGCTGCACAATAAAGAGTTGGATGGCGCGTTATATAAACCAGAGAAACCTGTTATTTTCACGAAGGCAGACTCGGCGTTGTTGAAGGATGGGAAACCTTTCTTTATCCCCGACTGGTCTGAACGTGTGGATTACGAGACGGAATTGGTTGTCCGTATTTGTCGTTTGGGTAAAGGCATTCCCGTACGCTTTGCCCATCGTTATTATGATGCGGTGACCGTGGGTATCGACTTTACTGCACGTGACTGGCAGGAGGAGGCCCGTAAGCATGGTCAGCCATGGGAGATTTGTAAGGGTTTCGATGGTTCCGCTGTGATAGGTCAGTGGGTAGAGAAAGAGAAATTCCGTGATGTGCAGGCCCTGCATTTCCATTTGGATATCAATGGCCACACAGTGCAGGAAGGCTGTTCGAGCGATATGCTCTATAAGGTGGACGAGTTGATTAGTTATATCTCAACCTATTTCACGCTGAAGACGGGGGACCTTCTATATACAGGAACTCCTGTCGGTGTAGGCCCAGTGAAGATTAACGACCACTTGGAAGGATGGTTGGAAGACCGTAAGGTGTTGGCATTTGATTGTAAATAAAGACTGATTAAAGACTGATGAAGAGATTTTTTCTGACTTGGCTGGTGGTGATTTGTGGCGTAGTTGGTGCTACGGCACAGCATTTCTATAACCTTACAGCTGAAGAAGTGAAAATCGATTCTTTGCTGCCCTATGTAAGCTATTCATGGTCATTAGGTACAAACTATGCAGATTCTGTCTATGAAGTAAGTATCGCCTATCCAGAGTTTTTGGATATGGAAGAAGCCGATGTCAAACGCTATCAAGACATCACAACAGAGCCTCTGCCGGAATTGCCAACAATCCAACAATATGTAGGTGTTTCTCGAAAACAGGGTACGCTGTATGCTCAGTTCGTTCCCCTTGTCTATCGGGACGGTAAATACCAGAAACTTGTTAGCTTTCAACTGAAGATCCAAGCCCAACCCCTCAAACCCACCCCCAAACCCCTCAAACCCACCCCCAAACCCCTCAAACCCACCCCCAAACCCCTCCCGTGCGGGAGGGGAGTTGTAGTTACTCTGAGCATTCCAACCTCCCCTCCCGTACGGGAGGGGTCGGGGGTGGGTTCCCGGCTGGGGGTG
>Ga0310691_10003012_pt1 | contig 20971 bp, 14 predicted proteins | sample 176DNAGHGlowgp2_FD_203887 | JGI IMG/M metagenome (GOLD analysis project Ga0310691, IMG submission 203887) | Sheep rumen microbial communities from Palmerston North, Manawatu-Wanganui, New Zealand - 1766 DNA GHGlow gp2 (v2) (version 2) | ecosystem: Host-associated > Mammals > Digestive system >...
TACTATGTTCAAATGCACAGAGTATGAGGAACCGCCGTATGCCGAACGGCACGTACGGTGGTGTGAGAGGTCGGAAAACAAAAGTAGGAGGAAAACTCACTACTTTTGTTTTCCTCCTACTCGATTTGAGCCTGTCTTGAGGATGGGACCGGCGGCGCAGACTGCCGTCAGGCGATCTGCGGCTTCCCGCTCCGGTTCTCGCGGGTGAGGAAGCGCTCGGGCATCTTGCCCTCCTGGAGCTCTTCCCAGTCGTGGCGGTTGCGCCAGATGTCGATGGCGGTGAAGATGGCGGCGCGCATCGAGCGCGGGTCGGCCTGGTCGCGGCCGGCCATTTCGAAGGCGGTGCCGTGGTCGGGCGAGGTGCGGACGATGGGCAGGCCGGCGGTGAAGTTCACGCCGTCCTCGAAGGAGAGGGCCTTGAACGGCGCGAGCCCCTGGTCGTGGTACATCGCCAGGGTGGCGTCGAAGTCCTCGAAATGGTTCAGCCCGAAGAAGCCGTCGGGGGAGAAGGGGCCGAAGGCGAGGATGCCCTCGTCGGTGGCCTTTCGGATGGCCGGGATGATGATGTCCTGCTCCTCGGTGCCCAGCAGGCCGCCGTCGCCGCTGTGCGGGTTGAGGCTCAGCACGGCGATGCGCGGCTGGTCCACCACGAAGTCCCGCTTCAGCGAGTCGTTGATGAGGCGCAGCTTGCTCAGGATGCGCTCTTCGGTGATCTGCGCGGCCACGTCCTTGAGGGGGATGTGCCCCGTGACGACGGCCAGGCGCAGGCGGTGGCTGACCATGAACATCAGGGCGTCGGGCGCGCCGAAGGCATTCTGGATGTACTCGGTGTGGCCGGGAAAGCCGAAGCCTTCGCCCGCCATCGCCTTCTTGTTGATAGGGCCGGTCACAAGCACGTCGATGAGGCCCTGGCGGAGTTCCCGCACGGCCGTTTCCAGCGACTTGATGGCGGCGCCGGCGGATTCCGCGGTGGCCTGGCCGGGCTCGGCGTACGCGCTGTCCGGCAGGCAGTTCACGATGTTGACGCGCCGGGCGTGTGCCTCGGCGGCCGAGGAGATGGCGTTGGTGTCCATCTGCTCCACCTCGGGAATGGTCTTGCGGTAGAAGCCGAAGAGCTTGGAGGAGCCGTAGATGACCGGGGTGAACTGTTCGAGGATGCGCGGGTCGGCGAGGGCCTTGATGATGACTTCGTAGCCGATGCCGTTGGAGTCGCCCTGGGTGATGCCCACTATGATTTTTCCGTTTTGCATATGAATCAGATTAATGTAGGTTCTTTCGTTTCGTCATAGCCGCTGTCCGGCGGCAGGCCGGGGCGGGAATACGCCTCGACGGCCAGTCGGTCGCAGCGCTCGTTCTCGGGATGCCCGGCGTGGCCGCGTATCCAGGTGAAGGTCAGGCGGAAACGGCCGGCGAGGGCGTCGTACTGCGCCCAGAGGTCGTGGTTCTTCTTGCGCTTCCAACCCTGGGTAATGGTATTAACCACGTAGGTGGAATCGCTGAACACGTGCACCTCGGCGCCTTCCCAGCGGATGGCCTCGAGCCCCTTGATCACGGCCAGCAGCTCCATCCGGTTGTTGGTGGTGCAGGCGAAGCCGCCGGACAGTTCCTTGCGGACGTCGCCGCAGCAGAGCACCGCGCCCCAGCCGCCGGGGCCGGGGTTGCCGCTCGAAGCGCCGTCGGTGTAGAGAGATATGGGAGGCCTCGTTGCCATTATTCGCAAAATTAACTAATTTTGTCCGATATTGATAACACCGCCGATATGAATTACGATAGAACGCTGATCATCACGGGCGGCGCCGGTTTCATCGGCAGCCACGTGGTGCGTCTGTTTGTCAACAAATACCCGCAGTACCGGATCATCAACCTGGACAAGCTGACCTATGCCGGGAATCTTGCGAACCTCAAGGACATCGAGGACCGGCCCAACTACCGTTTCGTGAAGATGGACATCTGCGATTTCGAAGGGGTGCTGAAGCTGATGCAGGAGGAGCGGGTGGACGGCATCATCCACCTGGCCGCCGAGAGCCACGTGGACCGCAGCATCAAGGATCCGTTCACGTTCGCCCGCACCAACGTGATGGGGACGCTCTCCCTGCTGCAGGCCGCCAAGGTCTGCTGGGAGGGCAGCTGGGAAGGAAAGCGTTTCTACCACATCTCTACCGACGAGGTGTATGGTGCGCTGGAAATGACGCATCCGGAGGGGATCGAACCTCCGTTCAGCACGAAGGCTTCCAGCGGGGAGCATCACCTGGCCTACGGGGAGAAGTTCTTTACGGAGGACCTGAAGTACCAGCCGCACAGCCCGTACAGCGCCGCGAAGGCGTCCAGCGACCACTTCGTGCGCGCCTACCACGACACCTACGGCATGCCCACCATCGTGACGAACTGCTCGAACAACTACGGTCCCTACCAGTTTCCGGAGAAGCTCATCCCCCTGTTCATCAACAATATACGGCATCGCAAGCCGCTGCCGGTGTACGGGAAGGGGGAGAATGTGCGTGACTGGCTGTACGTGGAGGACCACGCACGCGCCATCGACACCATCTTCCACCACGGGAAGATAGCCGAGACCTACAACATCGGCGGTTTCAACGAGTGGAAGAACATCGATATCATCAAGGTGCTCATCCGCACGACCGACCGCCTGCTGGGCCGCCCGGAGGGCGCCGACCTGGACCTGATCACCTTCGTGACGGACCGCGCGGGGCACGACCTCCGCTACGCCATCGACTCCACCAAGCTCCAGCGGGAGCTGGGCTGGGAGCCGAGCCTGCAGTTCGAGGAGGGGATCGAGCGTACGGTGCGCTGGTATCTGGACAACCAGGACTGGCTGGACAACGTCACCTCCGGGGACTATCAGAAGTATTACGAGCAGATGTACGCCGGCCGATGAAGCGTTTCTTCCACATCCTGCTGGTACTCAGCGTGTTGCTTGGCCCGCAGGCGCGTGCGCAGGTGGCAGTCCGCGTGGACTCGTCCGATGTCCGGACGCCGGCGTTCCGTGCCACGGAGCTGATTGCTCCCGGGGTGCTGATCGCGTCCGGGGTGGGCATCCACTGTTTTGCCCACGAGGCCGTCGACGTGCCGGTGAACCGCTGGTTCCAGGAGGAGTGGCGGGCCGGACGGCCGGAACGAAATTTCGACAACTATATCCAGTATGCTCCCATCGTGATGGACGTTGGGCTGGGCTTGCTGGGCGTTCCGGCCGAGCATGGACTGGTGGACCGCCTGATCGAAGGTTCGCTCGCCTGCCTGACGCTGGGCGTCGTGTCCTGGACCTGCAAGGCGGTGATCGATTCGCCGCGGCCCAACGGGGTGGACAACCGGTCCTTCCCTTCGGGCCACACGGACTGGGTGTTCGTGGGGGCGGAACTGGTGCGGATGGAGTACGGCTGGGGCTGGGGCGCCGGCGCCTATGCCATCGCCACGACGGTGGCGGTGATGCGGAACTACAACAACTGGCACTGGATGAGCGACTGCCTCTTCGGGGCGGGCCTGGGCATCCTGACCGCTCACGCGGGGCGCTGGCTGCTGGAGCCGACCAAACGCCTGCTGCATATCCCGGACGTCACGCTGGGGGTGGACCGGCCCCTGCACGTGGCCGTGAGCCCGACCGTCGATCCCTGGAGCGGCACGCTCTGCGCCGCACTGGCCGTCAGATTCTGAGCGGGGCTTTTTTTTGTTTATCTATTTTTCTATCTTTGTGTCCTATTAGGCAGTAACCAATATAATCATCAGCACGGTATGTTGGGATTGGGCAAGAATTTGGATAAATTCAGCACCAGATTCCTGAGCAGGAGAAAAGTCTTCCTGATGGATCTGGTCATTTCGATAATCGTATCGGTCACGGTCGCGGTCTTCGCTTTCCTGCTGGGTGTGAGGCTGGTTACCGACCGCACCTTCGATTGCATCTGGGGCTTCTCCGCCCTGATCGGTTCCGCCCTGATGTTCGCCCTGCTGAAGACCAACATCATCATCATCCGGCATTTCTCCTTCAAGGATACCCTGCTACTGGGCGTCGCTTCCGTCGGCAAGGGGCTGTTCATGCTGCTTGCACTGCTGCTTTTCGGCAAAATGTACCCGGTCGTAGTGGCTATGCTGGTCATTGACTGCGCGCTGACCGTCCTGGCTCTTTGTTCGGTGCGTCTGCTGATGATTTACGTTTTCGACGCCTACAAGACCAAGGTCCGCGACCTGCAGAAGCGCGGCCGCGTGCTGGTTTACGGAACCAACGACAAGGCCATCGCCACGGCCACCCGCTTGCGCGGTTCCAAGCGTTACGAGATGGTGGGCGTGATTTCCAAGGACCCGAAGATCCTGCATACCCTGATCGCGGACCAGCGCGTCTATCACTTCGATGACCGCGATGAACTGGAAAAGACGGTCCGCAACCTCTCTCTGCGCGGCATCATCTTCACGACGGAATCGGATGTGCTGGCGGAGCAGAACCGCCTTATCCGTTATTGTACGGAACTGGGCGTGAAGGTGTTGATCGCTCCCGCCGTGGACGAGGTGTCCGGCAATCCGACGGAACAGCTGCATATCCGCAAGATCAAGATCGAGGACCTGCTCGGCCGGGAGGAGATCAAGATCAACCTGGAAGCCATCCAGGCCAATTTCAAGGGCAAGGTGGTGCTGGTGACCGGCTGCGCCGGCTCCATCGGCGCCGAACTCTGCCGGCAGCTCGCCGGCTTCGGGGTCGGCCGCCTGGTCCTGTTCGACAATGCCGAAACGCCGATGCACAACCTCCGCCTCGAACTGGAAGAGCAGTTCCCGGGGCTGGATTTCGTTCCGGTGATCGGCGATGTCCGTATGCCCCCGCGCTTGGATTTCGCTTTCCGGACCTACCGGCCGCAGGTGGTCTTCCACGCCGCCGCCTACAAGCACGTGCCCCTGATGGAGGAGAATCCCTGCGAAGCGGTCCTGGTCAACGTGGCCGGCTCCCGCAACGTCGCGGACAAGTGCATCGAGTACGGAGTGGAGAAGATGGTGATGATCTCCACGGACAAGGCCGTCAACCCCACCAACATCATGGGTTGCACCAAGCGTCTGGCGGAGATTTACGTCCAGAGCCTCGGCAAGGCGATCGCCGCCGGCAAGGTGGCGGGCAAGACGCAGTTCGTGACGACGCGTTTCGGCAACGTACTGGGTTCCAACGGATCCGTCATCCCGCGTTTCCGCGAGCAGATCGAGCGGGGCGGCCCCGTTACGGTCACCGACCCGAACATCACGCGCTATTTCATGACCATTCCGGAGGCCTGCCGCCTCGTGATGGAAGCCGCCACGATCCCGACGGAGAACCGCATCTGCGTCTTCGATATGGGGCAGCCGGTCAAGATCGACACCCTGGCCCGCCGGATGATCGAGCTGGCCGGCCTGGTTCCGGACCAGGACATCGAGATCGTCTACACGGGGCTCCGTCCCGGCGAAAAGCTCTACGAGGAAGTGCTCTCCAAGAAGGAGAACACCGACAGCACCTCCCACGACCGCATCCGCATCGCCCGCGTCCGCGAGTACGAGTATGCCGACGCCGTGAAGGCCGTGGACGAACTGGAGGTGCTCAGCCGCGAGGTGCGCATCCCCGAGATGGTGAAAAAGATGAAGGAAGTCGTTCCCGAGTATATCTCCAACAACTCCCGCTTCGAGGCGTACGACAAGAAGTAGTTACCGCCGGTTCGCGGGTTTCTTTCCGTTATACAGATAGTCCATGACCTCCCGGAGGATCCACTCCCGGTCGGCCGCGCGTACGACCGTCTCCAGCGGCACGCCCAGGCTGACCGTGCGGAAGTTGTCGCCCTGGCAGTACACGGCGGCGGTCAGGCCGGAGCCCGGATAGCGGAGCCAGGCCCTGGCGGTCTTGCCGGCGGGCTTCAGGGCGTCCGGACACTCGACGGAATAGATATCGGGGTTCAAGTCCCGGCTGAACGGCATGTCGGCGATGAGGCCGGTATGGGTGCCGAAGGGGTTCGCCAGCGTGCAGCCCAGCACCTCCTGCGCGAAGGCGGCGGCAGGCGTGTCCTGTGCGTCGCTGAGGATGTTGGCTCCGCTGACGAGCAGGTTGCCGCCGGTCTTCACGACCTTGCGCAGGGCGGCCGTGAGTGCATCGGTCCACACCGGGAAGCGCTCGGGATAGGCGCCCCGTCCGGTGGGCGTGCGGCCCTGTTTCCCGCAGATCAGGTCCACGGCGAAGATGGGTTCGTCCATCTCGCAGAAAGCTTCGCGCGAGGCGGAATGGAAGGGGTAGCCGAGGCGCATCAGGGCGACGCCGTGGCGGTAGGGGAAGTCGAAGGTGTTGCCTGCGACGCTCAGGGCGGCCCGGTCGTCATAGGAGGCGCCGAAGCCCGGATAGGCGTTGTCCACGAAAAGGGCCGAGCGGCGGAATTCGTAGTTCTCGCCGATGTAGCCGATCTCCCGGATATACGGCACGCCCGTGTCCAGGCGGCTTTCGAAGCCGGCATAGCCCGGAGATTCCACCCAGGCGGGGGCGCTGACGCGGTCGAAGTCGTTGACGATCAGCACCGGAGCCCGCTGGCTGCCGCGCGGGATGCCCACCGAGAGGACCTCGGAGGGGAAACTCCGGCCGCCGGCGTTCCAGGCGGTCACCTTGTAGCTGTAGACGTGCCCCGGTTCGATAGGGAGTTCCAGGAATGTTTCCGTCGTCTCCACGCCGGCGTCGAATCCGCCGTCGTCGATGCGGGTATAGACGGTGTAGCCCTCGCTGACCGCGGTGGGCTCCTTGGGGTCTTCGGTGGGTTTCCAGCTCAGCCGGACCTTTTCTCCGGACTGGATGTGGGCGGAGAATGCACGGGGCGCCAGGGGCTGCACGACGTAGCGGCAGTGGTAGAACTCGCTCAGCGTCTTGAGTACGCCTTTATAGACGGCGCGGCACACGGTGAAGCGGAAGGCAGGGTCCAGGCCGTATTTCATGTCGGCGAAGTTCTGGTGGCTGAGCAGTTCCAGGATCATCGCCGGGACGCCGGCGGTACGGGGCTCGCTGTAGCTGCGGTCCCACAGGCCGCGCCGGCTCCACTTCGGGTCGAAGTCCTGCCGGAGGTCCTGGACGACCTGGCTCTGGACATAGTCGCAGAGGGTGCGGCTCACGATGCGGTCGCGGCCGTCCTCGAATTCGCGCTTGCCGTCGTTGCGCAGGGTGTAGATGGCCAGGGTGCCGACGGTGCTGTCGTTCGGCGTCACGCCGGCGTCGGTGTGGAAGGCGAGGGCGAGGTCGAAGGGGATGTTCTTCTGCTCCTTCATCATCGTGGTCCAGGCGCCGCGGGAAGCGTAATCGCAGGTGTAGTCGGTGTCCCAGCCACGGGTGAGGGTACTGTCCACGCCGGCCCACTGCATCCAGTAATGGGCCCCCTCGGCGAAGGCGGGCATCCCGGAGGTCTTTCCGCCGCGCTGGAGCTTGCCCATCCCGCCGCCGACCTTGACGGCGTCCGCCGTGACGACCTGCCCCTCCGCGCCGCGGTTGTCCAGCACGATGCGGCCCTCGCTGCCTTCGGCGAAGTCGAAGGTGCCCAGGTAGATCCAGGTGCCGCCGCCGCGCCGCTGGTTGACGGCGAATTCCGTCTGTCCGCCGAGGTGGTGGACGGTGTAGTGCGCCGCACGGGTGCTCTTCGGAAGGGTCTTGTAGGAGATATAGACGGCGTAGGAGCCGCGCTGCTCGATGACGGGCGTCCAGACGGCGCTGGCGCTCGCCTCGTCCGGGCTGCAGGCGGCCTGGCGCGCCGTGCCGAGCCGGAAGGGGTTGTCGGAGAAGGTGTAGGTGGCCTTGGCGTCGGCGAAACCTTCGCCGGCGTCGGTCCAGACGCCCCGCTCGGTGTAGCGTCCGCGGTGGCGGACCTGCCCCTCGCGCGGGCCCTCGAAACTGCGGTCGTTGTCGCAGATGACCTCGCGCCACTGGATGTCCCGCTCGCGCGGCGTCATCACGTAGGCGCCGGCGTTCTCGAGCATCGGGATCAGCAGCGGGAGCACGAAGGTCGGGGTGAACATGTCCTCGACGGTGCGGTGCAGGGTGGCACGCTGCCAGGTCCAGAGGTCCTGCTCCTCGTCATAATAGCGCCCGTGGCTCTGCCAGAGGGCGATGTAGCGGTCGGACAGGCCCCGGGGGAAGCTGCGCGCGCCCACCTCCTCGATGAAGCGGGGATGCTCCTGGCGCGGGTCCGCGGTCTTGAAGGCGTAGTCGGAAGGCCGGCCGTCGGTGCGCAGCGTGGGGGTGGCGAGCTCTTCGAGTTCGTAGCGGTTGGAGATGACCTTGCCGGGCGTGTAGTCCTTCGTCACCTTCTCGAATTCCTTGGCCAGCTGGCCCTTGAACCACTCTACGTCGGCCGTGTGCCAGGGGTAGTAGGACAGGTCGGCGTTGAAGGTGAGGTCGAGGGTCTTCCCGGACGCTTCGACCTTGGTCACGGAAAGCCGGTGCCGCACCGTGGTCCGCCGCTGCAGGCGGGCGGAAAGCGTGTCGCACACCACGCGGAAGTCGCGGGCGCGGGGGACGGACTGGCCCTTCGCGGGCAGGATGGCGAGAATCAGGAGGATGGCGGTCAGGAGGGCGGGGCGGCGCGTCATTCTTTTTTCATTTTGGATACGTCGATGATGAAAACCAGCACGGATGCGATGCCGACGGCGAGGCAGTCGGCGCCGAAGTCGTTGAAATCCTTCACGCGGTAAGGGAGGAAGTCCTGGACTACCTCGGTCATCCCGGCGAAGGCGCAGCCGATGGCGCTGATGCTGATCAGCGCCGCCAGCGCCTGCCAGGGCGTATAGGTGAGGCGGTCATAGGCGAAGAAGGCCAGGATGGGGAAGGGGAAGAACATGAAGAAATGCACGATCTTGTCCATCTCGATGCCCAGGAAAGACTTCGGCACGCTCGGCATCTGGTGGAAGTTGGCGAAGCACAGGAATCCCACGGCCGCGATGTAGATGATCATGATGATCTGGAAGATCCTGGCGCGTATCCGGTTCTGTTTCATAAGCCTAGAGCGCCTGCATGTCGTAGAGTTTCCGGTAATACCCGCCCTGGGCGAGCAGTTCTTCGTGCCGGCCGCGCTCGACGATCCGTCCTTCGTCCAGGACGATGATCTCGTCGGCGTTGCGGATCGTGCTGAGCCGGTGCGCGATGGCGATGGTGGTGCGGTTCTGCATCAGTTTCTCGAGGGCCTCCTGCACGCTGCGCTCGGACTCGGTGTCGAGCGAGGCGGTGGCTTCGTCGAGGATGAGGATGGGCGGATTCTTGAGGATGGCGCGGGCGATGCTGATCCGCTGGCGCTGTCCGCCGGAAAGCTTGACGCCGCGGTCGCCGATGCCGGTCCGGTAACCCTCCTCCTTTTCGAGGATGAATTCGTGGGCGCCGGCAATGCGGGCGGCGGCTTCGACCTCTTCCTGCGTGGCGTCCTGCTTGCCGAAGGCGATGTTGTTGAAGAGGCTGTCGTTGAACAGGATCGGGTCCTGGTTGACGTTGCCCATCAGGGCACGCAGGTCGTTCACGCGGACGTCGCGGATATCCACCCCGTCGATGGTGATGCTGCCTTCCGCGGGGTCGTAGAAACGGGGGATGAGGTCCACCAGGGTGGACTTGCCGGCGCCGCTCGCGCCCACGATGGCGACGGTCTTTCCCTTCGGGATCTCCAAGTCGATGCCGTGCAGCACCTCGCGGCCGTCATCGTAGCGGAAGCGGACGCCGTTGAAGCGGATGCTCTCCCGGAAACCGTCCAGGGGCTTGGGCTCCGCAGCTTCGCGGATGGGATTCTCCGCCTGGAGGATCACGTCGATGCGCTCCATCGAGGCGAGGCCCTTGGGAATGCCGTAGGCGGCCTTCGAGAGGTCCTTGATGGGCTGGATGATGCTATAGAGGATGGCCATGTAGGCCATGAAGGACGGAGCGTCGATCACGGCGTGGTCGCCCAGGATCAGGGTGCCGCCGAACCAGAGCACGATGGCGATCATCGCGGAGCCGAGGAACTCGCTGACCGGGTGGGCGCTCGCCTGGCGGACGGCGACCTGGTTGTTCTTGCGCCGCATGGACTCGGTGACCTGCCCGAAACGGCTCTCCATCCGCCGCTCGGCGCGGAAAGCCTTCACGATGCGCAGCCCGCCGAGGGTCTCCTCCACCTGGCTCATCGTGTCGCTCCAGTATTTCTGCGCCTCGGCGGAATCGGCCTTCAGGCGGCGTCCGGTGGCGCTGATGACCAGGATCATCAGCGGGGCGAAAATGATCACGAACAGGGTGAGCTGCCAGGACATCCGGAAGAGCACGAACAGGTAGATGACGATCAGGATGGGGTTCTTGATCAGCATCTCGATGGTGCTGGTGATGGAGGTCTCCACCTCCTGGACGTCGCCGCTGATGCGGGCGATGATGTCGCCCTTGCGCTCCTGGCTGAAGAAGCCCAGGGGCAGGGACAGGATCTTGCGGTAGATCTCCATCCGCAGGTCGCGCACGACGCCGGTGCGGATGGGCACCATCACGGCGGCGGCGCCGAAATAGCAGGCCACCTTGATGGCTACGATCGCGATGAAGATGAGGCAGAGCGCCAGCAGGACGCGGCTCTGGCCGTAGTCGGCGATGAATTGCGAGACGTAGTAGTAGGCGTTGTTGGAAATCTCGTTGAAAGGCATCCCGCGGTGCCAGGGGATGAATTCGTAGTGCGTCTCGCCGATGTTGAAGAGGATCTGGAGGATGGGGATGAGCAGCGAGAAGGAGAATACGTTGAAGACGGCGGACAGGATGTTGAGGACCACCGACCCGCCCACGTAGCCTTTATAAGGCGCGACATATCGCTTCAGTATCTTCCAGAATGCTTTCATACCATCTTACAAATATAAGAATAATTCCGGAATGCAGCCCGGCTACAGGACGAACAGCGGGGAGGGGGTCATCCGGGGCAGGGGGCAGAGGCGGGGGATCCTTTCGCCTTGGAATTCTGACAAGACCTCGGCGGAGGTCTTGTAAGCCAGTTCCGGGGTGTTGTTGTGCTCGCTGAGGTGGCAGAGGAAGATGTTCCGCAGGCCGGGGTGGACGAAGTCGCGGATGGCCTCCGCGCATTCCGCGTTGGACAGGTGCCCGTTCCCGCCGCAGATGCGGTCCTGCAGGATCTTGGGGTAGGGCCCGTGGCGCAGCATGTACAGGTCGTAGTTGGATTCGATGACCACCGTGTCGGCCTGCCGGGCGAAACTCAGTGCCTGCGGCACCATCGCCCCGATGTCGGTCATGATCACGAACTTGTGGCCGTCCAGCAGCAGCGCGTAGCCATACGTGAACGACGCGTCGTGCGGGACGGCGAAATAGTGCGCGCGGATGCGTCCGGGCACGATCTCGTTCCAGCCGGGTCCGAGCGGCCGCCGGCAGGGACCGTAGAATTCTCCGGTGATGAAGTGGCGCGACAGGGCGCCGGCGAGTTCCGGCGGCGTCCAGACCGGCTTGCGCAGGTGCTTGCAGTAGGAGCCCAGCGAACGGATGTGGTCGTTGTGGTCGTGGGTGACCAGCAGCCCGGCGAAATCGTCGAATCCCAGCCCCTCGCGCGCCAGTTCCTTTTTCAGCCGGCGGGGGCTGAACCCGGCGTCCACCAGCACCCCGCATTCGCAGGAGCCGCCCTCGTCGAAAATGCCCAGGAAATAACAGTTGCCGCAGCTGCCGGAAGAGAAGGACTTGAACCTAATTGTTTTCATCCTCCGAGCAGTATTTGGAGATGACGCTGTAGGAGTCGGCGACGCCCAGCTCGCCGGCCCGGGACAGGTCGATGCAGCCTTTCTCTTTGTCTTTCAGATAGATAAGTACCAGTCCGCGGTTGAAATACGCATCCCCCATGTTGGGGTGCAGCTTGATGGCCATGTCGTAGTTCTCCAGCGCCTCGACGAAGCGGGACGACAGGCACTCGAGGTTGCCCAGGTCGAAGTACAGGTAGGGGATGTCCGGCAGGATGGCGAGGGCTTCGCGGATGTCCGCGATGGCGTCGGAATAGTCGTAGGTCCGCGCCACGCGGTCGCTCACCCGGGCGCGCGTGGTGCCGTCGGTATCCATCGACAGGGTCTGCACGTTGCCCTCGAGCGAAGCGATGAAGTCGATCATCTCGGCCTTCAGCACGCCCCGGTTCATCAGGTAGAACGCCTTGTAATAACGGGCGTAGCGGTCGCGGGACACGTCGTCCTCGGCCGCATCAACGGCCTTGTCGAACCAGCCCAGGGCGGAGTTGAACTGCTTGCGCTGCAGTTCCTGCAGGCCCTTGACGAAATACTCCTCGGCGTTTGCCGTGAACAGATACTGGTCCGTGCCCGTCGCGGGCGTGTTGCCCAGGGTGATGGGCGTCGGCGCCGCGTCGATGAAGCGGTCGATCAGCACGTTCTCGTACTGGTGCGACAGGGCGACGCTGCGGTCCTCCCGCGCGGGCGCCAGGCTGAAGCGGTACAGCGGCCGCAGGCGGATGTCGATGTCGCGGTGCTGCAGGAGTTCGTTGTCGAAGTCCTTCTTGGCGAAATCCGCGTCCAGCGCCAGCAGGGAGCTGTATTGGCGGGTGGTGTCGGCGAAGGAGGTCTCGCCGCTGCGGGCGCGGTATTCCTGCACCTTCTGCTGGGCGGTCCGGTAATCCGCCCGCGACTCCCGCGTCCGCCCGAGCATGTTCTCCACGTAGGAGCGGTTGAGGTAGGCCTTGGCGAAGTCGGGATACAGTTCGATGGATTTGTTGTAGTCCTCCAGCGCGTCGATCCAGCGGCCCATCTCCACGAAGATCGCCGCGCGGTTGTAGTGCGCCAGCACGTTGCCGGGATTGATGTTGATCACCCGGTCCATGTCCTCGAGGGCCTGCTCGAAGGCGCCCACCTGGGCGTAGATCAGGCTGCGGTTGTACAGGGTGAGCGCGTTGCCGGGTTCGTATTCGAGCACCGTGTTCAGGTCCTGCATCGCATCGTTGTACCGCTTGACCTCATAGTAGAGGAGCGCGCGGTTGAAATAGGCGAAGGTGCTGGTGGAGTCCAGTTCGATGGCACGGTCCAGGTCCGTGATGGCCTCGTCATAGCGTTTCTGCGAGGCATAGACGCGGGCGCGTCGGATGAACCCCTCGGGCTCGAAGCGGTCCAGCTGGATGGCGTGGTTGTAGTCCTCCAGGGCGCGCGTCGTGTCGGCGAGGAACAGGTGGCAGGCGCCGCGGTTGAGGAAGGCGGCGGGGTCCCGCGGTTCCTTCTTGATATAATAGTCGAAGTCCCCGACGGCCTCGTCGAACTTCCGGGCGAGGAAGTTCGCCACGCCGCGGGAGAAATAGATGCCGGTCTGTCCGGGGCGCAGTTCCAGCGCGCGCTCGAAATCGCGGAAGGCGGCGTCGTAGTCGCCGAAGCGGCTCTCGGTGATGGCCCGGTAATGGAAGCCGTTGGTAAACACGGGGTTAAGGCGGACGGAGGTATTGAAGTCCGTGTGCGCCCCGCGCAGGTCGCCGAGGTTGTACTTGGCGATGCCGCGGAAAAAGAAGCTCCAGTAGTCGGTGGAATCCAGCCGGGAGAGGATGTTGAAGTTCTCGATGGCCTGGGCGTACTTGCCCTCGGAGAGCGCCTGCCGCCCCCGCCACATGAAGACATCCTTGTCGTACTGGGCGGCGGCGAAATTCGCGGCGAGCAGCAGCGAAACGATGGCCAGGAGAAACTTTTTCATTACTTTTGCAAAGATAATCAATTATCGGACCCGAATTGAAGCGCCTCCTCTTTTTTCTGCTTGCCTGCCTGCCGCTGTCCCTCCCCGCCGGAGAACGGGAGCGTCCGGAAGAACTGCGCCTGGAGGTGGAATTCTTTGCCGATTCGCTCCGCGCCGGGCGCGCCATGGGCTCGCCGGGCCTTCAGGCGGTCACCTTCTACCTGGTCCGCCAGCTGCGCGACGCCGGCTTGGAGACGAGCGTCCAGTCTTTCGTCGCGGACGGCAGCATCGGCCGCAACGTCGTGGCGGTGACCCCGGGCAGTTTCAGCAAATATGTCGTCGTCGGCGCCTATCTGGACGGGCTGGGCACGCTGGACGGCACGCTGTATCCGGGGGCCGACGCCAACGCCTCCGGGCTGGCCGCCCTGCTCGCCCTGGCCCGGGAGTTCAACGACGGCCGGAAGCGCTCGACGGGCCTGGTCTTCGTGGCCTTCGACGGCCACAACGCCGACCTGGCCGGCTCCCGCGCCTTCCTGGAGCGCAACCGCGGCGTCTGGCCCGTCTCGCTGATGGTCAACCTCGACATCCTCGGTTCCACCCTCGCTCCCGTCCGGAAGGACCGCCCCAACTACCTTATGGCCCTGGGCGGACGCGAGTACTGGTTCAACCTCGAATCCGCTGCTTCCCGCGCGGGCATCGACATTTCCTTCGACTACTACGGCAGCGAAGCCTTCACCGGGATCTTCTACCGCCAGGTCAGCGACCAGCGCTGGTTCCTGGAGGCCGGCATCCCCGCCGTGATGTTCACCTCGGGCATCACGATGAACACCAACAAGGCGTCCGACACGCCCGACACCCTCGACTACGACATCCTGGACCGCCGCATCCGGCTGATCGCCTGGTGGCTGAGGATAGTGCTATAGCACGGGAATTATTATTAACTTTGCAAGACTACGGAATAACAGTAAAAAACGATACGATTATGGTCAAGGTCAATGTAGGAGGCTGCAGCTCCTTTGTAAAAGATGCAGAGTATCAGAAATATGTAGTGAAGGCCCTGGCGGCCTACGACACGCTCCTCGACGGCAGCGGCGCCGGCAACGATTTCCTGGGCTGGAAGACCCTCCCGACGGATATCCCCGAGTCGCTGGTGGCCGACTGCGAGGCCATCCGGGACGAGTGGAACGCGAAGGGCGTTGACCTCGTGGTCGTGATCGGCATCGGCGGCAGCTACCTGGGCGCCCGCTGCGCCATCGAGGCGCTTTCGCACGGCTTCGTCCGCCGGGAAGGCGTACCGCAGATCGTCTTCGCCGGCAACAACCTCTCCGAGGACTACCTGGCCGAACTGATGGACCTGGTGAAGCTGCGCAACGCCGCCTGCGTGGTGATCTCGAAGTCCGGTACCACCACCGAGCCGGCCGTCGCCTTCCGCATCGTCAAGGAATACATCGAGCGGACCTACGGCAAGGCCGAGGCCGCCGGGCGCATCGTCGCCATCACCGACGCCCGGAAGGGCGCCCTCAAGACGCTTGCCACGCAGGAGGGTTACCGGACCTTCGTGGTGCCCGACGACGTGGGCGGCCGCTACAGCGTCCTGACGCCGGTGGGCATCCTGCCGATCGTACTGGCCGGCTTCGACATCCGCGCGATGCTCCGCGGCGCCGCCGCCGAGCGCGAGGCCCTGCTGGTGAAGTCGGCTGACAACCCGGCCGTGCAGTACGCCGCCATGCGCAACCTGCTGTACTCCGACCTGGGCAAGAAGGTGGAGATCCTCGTGACCTTCAACCCGAAACTGCAGTATCTGGGCGAGTGGTGGAAGCAGCTCTACGGCGAGTCCGAGGGCAAGGAAGGCAAGGGCATCTACCCGGCTTCCGTGGTGTGCACCACCGACCTCCATTCGATGGGGCAGTTCATCCAGGAGGGCGACCGCGTGATGTTCGAGACCACCGTGACGGTGGAGAACGCCTCCCGCGAGGTCGTGATCGGCTCCGACGCCCAGAACCTCGACCAGCTGAACTACCTCGCCGGCCAGCGCGTGGAGCACTGCAACAAGATGGCCCAGCTGGGCACCAAGCTCGCCCACATCGACGGCGGCGTGCCGCAGATGGAGGTGAGCGTGGAGCGCCTCGACGAGGAGAGCCTGGGCGCGCTGTTCTATTTCTTCGAGTTCGCCTGCGGTATCAGCGCCTACGTCCTCGGCATCAATCCGTTCAACCAGCCGGGCGTGGAGGCTTACAAGAAGAACATGTTCGCCCTGCTCCGCAAACCGGGCTACGAAGCACAGACCGAAGAGATCCTGAAGCGCATCTAGCGCAGTCAGAACTGATAATCATTGGGGGCCTTGAGTCCGGGTATTCCATAATACGCGGACACGAGGTCCCCTTTCAGATAAACCTTTTCCCCGACGAGCTCCGGATGGTCCTGGAGGTTGAGGGCGTCCCGGATATCGCCGGCCCTGAGTTCGACCGTCAGCAGGTGTTCCTTGTCCGTGGAGGACGTCCGGCTGCCCAGGACCAGGTTGGTGTTCTTGCTGAACGGGGGCTCGAAGGCGAATTTGGCCGTGTTCGTGGCGATGCCCACGATGTAGCCGCAGACCCAGACTCCTTTTTCTCCCGCGTGTGCGCGGGCGGTTTCCACGTCGTAGGCTTCCTCGATGTCGCCGCCGCCGGAGCCGCCGAGGGTGAAGTTCTCCGACAGCCATTCGCGCGTGGTGTCCACCTGGATGTCGATGCCGCCGGAGCGCGTGTCGATGTTGGCGCTCAGGCGCACGGAGAGGATCTGCCGCTCTTCCAGGTTGCGGCTGAACAGGGTCTGGACGAAGCCGTCGTCGTCCAGGCTGACGGTGATCTTCCCGGGAAGGAAGAAGGCGGTCCGGTCTTCGTCATATCCGTACTCCAGGAGGCCTTCGAAGGACTTGAGGTAGAGCCGCCCGTCCGGGAAGGCGTCGCGGAAGGATCCCTCCACGACGAGCCGGAGCCCGCTGTTGAGCTGCTGGCAGACCAGGAGTACGGAGATGCTGCCGCCGGAGGGGACTGAGACGACCTGCGTGTCGCCCCACTGGGGTGCGTCGAAGGCCGGTTCATCGAACTCGGCCGAGACGGCACTGACGGTGTAGTTGCCGGCCGGGACGGTGAGTTCGTCCGGGGAGTCCGAGAAAGCGCCTTCGTACCAGGTTTCGCCGGAGGCGTCGGTGACGGTGAGCAGGAATTCGCCGACGTCCTGCCCGCCGGCGCGGGTGGGGGTCGGCCGGGCGTCCTGCAGGCGGATGCGCAGGGTGCCGGTGCGGTTGCTGTGGAAGAGGTCCTGGCACGAGACGGGGAGGACCAGGAGGGCGGCGAGGGCCGCCAGGATGGGGAAAGTCGTTTTCATAGCATTTTGCTTTGGTTCCGCCCGCAAGATGGCAATAAATCCGTCCCACCCCGCAAAGAATCATAAAAACCGTCGAAAGAAAAACGTATTTCCTTTTTCTTTGTATTTCACGCCGCTCTGCGAAACGGCTCCGGCAGCAGGCAGGCTTGCCCCTGCACCACATAATGGGGCTAAGCCGCCCCATACCCCTGCGTCGCTCAAGTCCCTTTCCGACTTTTGCTTCCCAAAAGTCCCGGGACCGCGCCGGTCGGCTGGTGCCGACTTCTATCACTAAGGGGCAACCTGTCTGCTGACCTGCGCCAGATATAACAGGCTTAAGTCCTATGAATCGGGAAACGACATCCGGATATGATTTCGGAGCGAAGCGACGCAGGGGGTCCGGGGGGAACGCCCCCCGGTATAACGGGGTGAGGACGCAACGGCCCGTGAAAAGATTCACGGGCCAGTTGCATCCCTGCGACTGGCCCGTTACTTAACCTAAACTTAAACTATGAAAAACTTCGATGCTAAAGTATGGAGTTTTTGGGAAATATGCAAGGAATCGTTTTGTTTTTTTGTATTTTTGCGACCTTGGTTAGTTAATGTAACACTTATTATGATGAAGAGAATCCTTGCTGCTGCGGCCGTCGTCCTGACGGTGTTTTCCGCAGCCTCCTGCAAGCGCTGCGAAACCGTCAAAGGCGACGCGCTCAAGACCCAGATCTACACCCTTGACAACGGAATGAAAATCTTTATGTCCGTGAACAAGGAGCAGCCCCGTATCCAGACCTATATGGCCGTGAAGGTGGGCAGCAAGAACGACCCCTCCGAGACTACGGGCCTCGCGCACTATTTCGAGCACCTGATGTTCAAGGGCACGGAGCAGTTCGGTACCGTGGACTATGCCGCGGAGAAGCCGATGCTCGACGAGATCGAGCAGCTGTTCGAGCAGTACCGCAGAACCACGGACGAGGCGGAACGCCAGGCCATCTACCACCGGATCGACTCGGTGAGCTACGAGGCCTCCAAACTCGCCATCCCCAACGAATATGACAAGCTGATGGCCGTGATCGGCGCCGACGGCACCAATGCCTGGACCTCCGCCGACGAGACCGTCTATACCGAGGACATCCCCTCCAACCAGATCGACAACTGGGCCCGTATCCAGGCCGACCGCTTCCGCCACGGCGTGATCCGGGGCTTCCACACGGAGCTGGAGACCATCTACGAGGAGAAGAACATGTCCCTCACGCAGGACAGCCGCAAGCTGTGGGAGGCCATCGACCAGGCCCTCTTCCCGCACCACCCGTACGGCCAGCAGACCACCCTGGGCAGCCAGGAGCACCTGAAGAACCCGTCCATCACCAACGTGAAGAAGTACCACGACGTGTACTACGTGCCCAATAACATCGCGGTGTGCGTGTCCGGCGACTTCGATCCGAAGGAGATGGTGGCCGCGATCGAGAAGTATTTCGGCGACTGGGAGCCCAACCCGGACATCCCCAAGCTGCAGTTCGAGCCGGAAGCTCCCATCACGGAGCCCATCGTGCGCGAGGTGTACGGCCTGGAGGCCGAGAACCTGGCCCTGGCGTGGCGCCTGCCCGCCCCGGCCGACCTGAAGACCGCCGCGGTCGCGGAGATCGCGGGTTCCGTCCTGTACAACGGCCAGGCCGGCCTGATGGACCTGGACGTGAACCAGCTCCAGAAGGCGATGTTCGTCTATGGCGGCTATGAGGCCATGGCGGACTACAGTTACTTCCTGGCCATGGGCAACCCCAAGCAGGGCCAGACCCTGGAGGAGGTCCGTGACCTGATCCTGGAAGAGGTGGCGAAACTGCGCAGCGGCGACTTCGACGAGGCGCTGCTCGCCGCCACGGTCAACAACATCAAACTGAACAAGATGCGCCAGCTGGAGAACAACAGCTCCCGTGCGCAGAACTATGTGACCGCCTTCATCAACGGCATTCCCTGGAAGGACGCCTGCAAGGACATCGAGCGCCTGGCCGCCGTGACCAAGGAGGATGTGGTCGCCTTCGCGAACGAGTACCTGGGCGCCGGCGCCTACGCCGTGGTGTACAAGCGCCAGGGCGAGGACACGAGCGTGCAGAAGATCTCCGCCCCGAAGATCACCCCGATCGTGACCAACCGCGACAAGACCAGCGCCTTCCTGACGGAGATCCAGAACAGCGTGGTGAAGCCCATCGAGCCGGTGTTCGTGGACTTCTCCAGGGACATGTCCAAGTTCGCCCTGGCCGAGGGCGCGGATGTCCTCTATAAAAAGAACGAACTGAACGACGTCTTTGACCTGCAGATGGTTTACAACCGCGGCACCCAGCAGGATCCCGCCCTGGGCCTCGCGATGAACTACCTGAGCTACCTGGGCACCCCGGACATGAGCGCGGAGCAGATGGCCTCCCGGATGTACGCCCTGGCGTGCAGCTACAGCGGCGGCGCCGGTGCCACGCAGAGCTCGATCCGCATCAGCGGCCTGTCCGAGAATATGGCCGAGGCGGTGCGCCTGGTGGAGAACCTGGTGCAGAACGCCGTGCCCGACGAGGCCATCCTCGCGAACCTGAAGGCGGATATGCTGAAAGACCGCGCCGACGCCAAGAAGGCGCAGCGCAGCTGCTTCAGCGCCCTGCAGCGCTATGCTTTCTACGGTCCCGACTTCGTGAAGGCGACGACCCTGAGCGACGCCGCGCTGACGGCCCTGACCTCCGAGGAACTCCTCGCCAAGGTGCGTGACGCTTTCAACCTGGGTCACGAGATCCTCTACTACGGCCCGATGTCCGAGAGCGAGGTGAAGGACGCCCTGGCCGGCGCCCATTATGTGGCGGAAGGCGCTCAGATGCTGCCCGAGCAGTATCCGACCTACCAGCTGACCCCGTCCGACCGGGTGGTCCTGGCACAGTACGACGCCGCGCAGCTCTACTACATCCAGTACTCCGACCGAGGGGAGAAGTACGATCCCGCGATCGCGGGCGACGTCGCCCTGTACAACGAGTACTTCGGCGGCGGCATGAACACCATCGTCTTCCAGGAGATGCGCGAGGCGCGCGGCCTGGCGTACAGCGCCTGGGCCGACCTGTCCGAGCCGCAGTTCAAGGACGACACTTATTCCTATATGGCTTTCATCGCCACGCAGAACGACAAGATGCGCCAGGCCATCGAGGCTTTCGACCAGATTATCAATGATATGCCGGAGTCTGAGGCTGCCTTCGCCGTGGCGAAGGAGGCGCTCCTCAGCCGCCTGCGCACCCAGCGCACGACGGGTATGGACGTGCTTCGCAGCTACCTGGCCTGCCGCCGTCTTGGCCTGTCCGAGCCGTCCGACCGCGCCGTCTTCGAGAAGGCGCAGAACGCCTCGCTCGCCGACGTGGCGGCCACCCAGCGGAAGTGGGCCAAGGACCGCAACTACACCTACGCCATCCTGGGCGACATCAAGGACCTGGACACCAAGTTCCTGTCCACCCTCGGTCCCGTCCAGCAGGTGAGCCTGGAAGAGATTTTCGGATACTAGGAAAAAATGGACGCAAAGGCCTGCCTGCGCTCGATGCGTCTGCGCACGCTGCCCCTTTCGCTCGCCGGGATCACGCTGGGCGTGTTCCTGGCGGCGGGGGAGCGGAGCGTCAGCCCGCTGACGGTCCTGCTGCTGGCGCTGACGACGGTCTGCCTGCAGATCCTGTCCAACCTTTCCAATGAACTGGGAGATACCCTGCACGGTACGGACCGCTCCGACCGGCAGGGTATCCATTATTCCATCCAGGACGGGCTGATGACCGTCCCGGAGATGAAGCGGCTGATCGGCTTTTTCGCCAGCCTGTCCTGCCTGTTCGGTTTCGGGATGGTGTGGCGCGCCTTCGGGACGGTGTTCGCCCCGCTGCCGCTCGCATTCCTCGTCCTGGGCGCCGCCGCGGTCTGGGCCGCGATGCATTACACGCTGGGCCGGAACCCCTACGGCTACCGGGGGCTCGGGGACATCTTCGTCTTCCTTTTCTTCGGGCTCGC
>Ga0310691_10003014_pt1 | contig 20970 bp, 29 predicted proteins | sample 176DNAGHGlowgp2_FD_203887 | JGI IMG/M metagenome (GOLD analysis project Ga0310691, IMG submission 203887) | Sheep rumen microbial communities from Palmerston North, Manawatu-Wanganui, New Zealand - 1766 DNA GHGlow gp2 (v2) (version 2) | ecosystem: Host-associated > Mammals > Digestive system >...
ATATCCTTGCAGTTCGAGTAAATTCTTAAACCGGGCTTGCTGACTCTGCGTAAACCCGTGATGACTTGTGACTTATTCTCAGTATACTTGAGCGTGATCCGGATCACTCCCTGCTTGTTGTCCTCGATCACTCTGAAGTTCTTTATATAACCCTCATCTACGAGGATCTGAGCGATCTGCTTCTTGACATTGGAGCAGGGAACATCTATTGTGGGGTGCTTTGCGGCACTCGCGTTGCGGATCCGTGTGAGCATATCTGCGATAGTATCAGTGATCTGCATTTTCTGCTTCCTCCTTAAATTTATGATGTAAAATTACCAGCTTGCCTTCTTGACACCGGGGATCTGTCCCTTGTACGCGAGTTCTCTGAAGCAGATTCTGCATATTCCGAACTTGCGCAGATAAGCGTGAGGTCTGCCGCAAATCTTGCATCTGTTATAAGAACGGGTAGAAAATTTTGCAGGTCGCTGCTGCTTAGCGATCATTGATTTCTTTGCCATGTTGATTTCCTTAACCTTTCTTATTTCGCAAACGGAGCGCCCATGAGTGTAAGCAGCTCTTTTGCCTCTTCGTCTGTCTTTGCTGTTGTTACAAAGTTGATGTCCATACCGCGGATAGCGTCGATCTTCTCATACTCGATCTCCGGGAAGATGAGCTGTTCCTTGATACCTACGCTGTAGTTGCCTCTGCCGTCGAACGAGTTGGGGTTGATACCTCTGAAGTCACGTACACGGGGCAGCGCGATATTGAAGAATCTGTCGAGGAATTCGTACATCACTTCGCCGCGGAGTGTTACCTTGACGCCGATGATGTTGCCCTCACGGAGCTTGAAGTTCGCGATAGCCTTCTTTGCGCGGCAGATGACCGGCTTCTGACCTGTTATCTGGCTGATATCGCTCATTATTGCTTCGATCTTCTTGTTATCGTCCTTTGCTTCACCGCAGCCTACATTGATAACGATCTTATCGAGTTTAGGAGTCTGCATTACGCTCTTGTATCCGAACTTCTTGAAGAGTGCAGGAGCTACTTTCTCCTTGTAATAGGTTTTCATTGTTGACATTGTTTTTCTCCTTACCGACGGAAGCCGGAAGTTACTTTATCCGACCCCTCCGTCAAGCCGATCAGAGTTCAGCGCCGCACTTCTTGCAGACTCTGATTTTCTTTCCGTCCTTTATCTCTGCGCCTACGCGTACAGCCTTCTTGCACTTGGGGCAAACGGGCATTACCTTGCTTGCATACAGAGCGCCTTCTGCCTTTACGATACCGCCGGGCTGTCCCTGCTGTCTGGGCTTTACATGTTTTGTTACCATGTTGAGTCCTTCAACAATTACCTTGCCTTCGGAAGGCGATACCTCAAGAACCTTACCGCTCTTGCCCTTGTCCTTGCCCGAGATGATCTGTACCTCGTCGCCTGTTTTAACGTGAAGTTTGTTCATTTCAGGACCTCCTTATAATACTTCGGGGGCAAGAGAGAGGATCTTCATGAAATCCTTCTCGCGAAGTTCTCTTGCTACCGGCCCGAAAATACGTGTGCCTCTCGGAGTCTTGTCCTCCTTGATTATAACGGCTGCGTTCTCATCGAAACGGATATAGGTTCCGTCTGCTCTTCTGAGACCTGTTGCCGAACGAACGATGACACACTTTACAACGTCACCCTTCTTTACGGTGCCGCCGGGAGTCGCCTTCTTTACGGAAGCGACTATTATATCGCCGATGTTGGCGTATTTTCTGCGAGTTCCGCCCAGTACCCTGATGCACATGAGCTCTTTTGCTCCTGTGTTGTCAGCGACTTTGAGGCGTGTCTGCATCTGAATCATGTTTTTTACGCTCCTTCCGCTTACTTAGCTCTCTCGATCACATTCACAAGTCTCCATCTCTTGTCCTTGGACAGAGGTCTTGTTTCCATGATCTCCACGGTGTCGCCTATATTGCAGGTGTTCTCTTCATCATGTGCCTTGAGCTTGATGGTTCTCTTTACGATCTTGTCGTAGAGGGGGTGACGAACGTTATCGGCGATCGCAACGACAATGGTCTTATCCATCTTGTTGCTTACTACCTTGCCGACTCTTGTTTTTCTGAGGTTTCTTTCCATTGTGCTTTATCCTCCCCTCTCAGCTTTTAGCCGCAAGCTCACGCTCACGCTGGATCGTCTTGATTACCGCGATCTCCTTCTTGACTGCCTTGATCCTTGTGGGGTTGTCAAGCTGGTTCACAGCAAGCTGGAAACGGAGATTGAACAGTTCCTGCTTGAGCTCTGTGGCTCTGTTCTGAAGTTCGACTTCGGAAAGGTCTCTGATCTCTTTGGTTATCTTTTTCATTCTGCGTCAGCCTCCTTTTCCTTTGCTACGAACTTGCACTTGATCGGGAGCTTGTGCATTGCGAGACGCATTGCCTCTCTTGCAACATCTTCCGTAACGCCGGCGATCTCGAAGAGAACTCTGCCGGGCTTTACGACAGCCACCCAGTACTCAGGCGAACCTTTACCGGAACCCATTCGTGTTTCGGCAGGCTTTTCGGTAACGGGCTTGTCGGGGAATATCTTGATCCATACCTGACCGCCTCTCTTGATGTAACGTGTCATCGCGATACGGGCAGCCTCGATCTGGTTGGAGGTGATCCATGCCGGCTCAAGAGCCTGCAGACCGTAATCTCCGTTTGTTACCTTATTGCCGCGAAGAGCCTTACCGGTCATACGGCCTCTCTGCTGTCTTCTGTATTTAACTCTCTTTGGAAGTAACATTATTCATTACCCCCTTCTGTCTTTCTTTCAGCTCTCGGAGCTCTTTCGCCGTTTCTCGGACGGGAGGGTCTTCTCTCTCCTCTGTCGGCTCTGTCTCCTCTGTCATTTCTTCTTCTTCTCTCGGGTCTTTCGGGTCTGTCGGAACGAACCTCGCCCTTGAGGACTTCGCCCTTGTAGATCCATACCTTTACGCCGATAACGCCGTATGTGGTATTTGCTCTTGCAACGCCGTACTCGATATCTGCACGGAGCGTCTGAAGCGGGATAGTACCCTCATGATAGCTCTCGGAACGTGCGATCTCGGCACCGCCGAGTCTTCCCGAAACCTGTGTCTTGATACCCTTTGCGCCGAGCTTCATTGTTCTGCCGATGCAGGACTTCATAGCTCTTCTGAAGGATACACGCTGCTCAAGCTGGGAAGCGATGTTCTCTGCAACGAGCTGTGCGGAGAGGTCGGGGCTCTTTACTTCGATGATGTTCACGAGGACGGTCTTGCCCTTTGTGAGCTTCTCAAGTTCTGTTCTGAGCTTTTCGATCTCTGCGCCCTTCTGACCGATGACCATACCGGGCTTAGCGCAGTGGATATTTACCTTTACCTTGGCAGCGTCTCTCTCGATCTCGATATCCGGGATGCCTGCCTTGTAAAGCTTCTTTTTAAGATATTCACGGATCTTGTAGTCCTCAACGAGTGTGTCGCCGAAGGTGGATTTTCCGGCAAACCAGCGGGAATCCCAATCCTTGATGACGCCTACTCTGAGACCGTGCGGATTAACTTTTTGTCCCATTTGTTTACCTCCTTATTCAGCTTCCTTAACTACCAGAACGATGTTCGATGTTCTCTTGAGGATACGGTGTGCGCTGCCCTTTGCAGCGGGTCTTATTCTCTTGAGTGTAACACCTGCGCCGACGTGCGCTTCTGCAACGTAGCAGCGGCTGAGATCCATGTTATGGTTGTTCTCCGCGTTTGCCATAGCGCTCTTGAGGAGCTTCTCCAGAGGCTCGCATGCAGCCTTGGGAGTGTTCTTCAGAACAGCCATAGCGACTTCGCAGGGCTTATTTCTGATCAGGTCGAGTACGATCCCTACCTTGCGGGGAGAAATACGAACCTGTCTTAATTCCGCTCTTGCTTCCATTCGTTTCTCCTCCTTACTTCTTGGTGGTCTTGCCGCTCACATGACCCTTGAAGGTCCTTGTGGGGGCGAACTCGCCGAGCTTATGACCTACCATATCTTCGGTAACATATACCGGAACGTGCTTGCGTCCGTCATGCACCGCGATAGTGTGACCCACGAAATCGGGGAATATTGTGCTGGAACGGCTCCATGTCTTGAGGACCTTCTTCTCGTTAGCCTCGTTCATTGCGAGAACGCGCTTGTAGAGAGCTTCCTGGACATAAGGGCCTTTCTTTATGCTTCTGCTCATATTAAAATTTCCTTTCAAGCTTTGCTGCAAGTTAATGAATAACGCTTTACACGCAGCCTTGCGCCGCACTACGCACTCTTATTAACAGCAGCCTGACAATGTGTTGTTTACTTAGCGTTTCTTCTCTTGACGATGAACTTATCGGTTCTGTTGTTCGTCTTTCTGGTCTTGTAACCGAGAGCGGGCTTACCCCACGGAGTTACAGGGCCGGGTCTGCCGACAGGCGACTTACCCTCACCACCGCCGTGCGGGTGGTCGTTCGGGTTCATAACGGAACCTCTTACGGTCGGTCTGACGCCCATGTGTCTGATGCGTCCTGCCTTACCGTAGTTCACATTGGCGTGGTCGGCATTGCTTACGCCGCCGATGGTAGCCATGCAGTTCTCGGGAACGTTTCTGAGCTCGCCGCTGGGAAGTCTCAGGAGAGCCATACCGTTCTCCTTAGCCATGAGCTGTGCCATGTTGCCTGCGGAACGCACGAGCTGTGCGCCCTTGCCGGGATGAAGCTCAACATTGTGGATGAATGTACCCACGGGGATATTTGCGAGCGGGAGTGCGTTGCCGGGCTTGATATCGGCGTCCGCGCCGCTTCTGATCTTATCGCCTACCGCGAGCTTGTCGGGAGCGATGATATATCTCTTCTCTCCGTCCTCATACTCAACGAGAGCGATGAATGCGGAACGGTTAGGATCGTATTCAAGTGTCTTGACTTCCGCATCCATACCGAGCTTGTTTCTCTTGAAGTCTATTACTCTGTACTTTCTTCTGTTTCCGCCGCCCTTATGTCTGACGGTTATTCTGCCGTAGCTGTTGCGTCCGGAGTGCTTTTTGAGAGTTTCGAGAAGACTTCTCTCGGGAGCGACCTTTGATAAGCCGCTGTAGTCAATGACCGTCATTCCGCGTCTGCCGGGGGTGACGGGCTTATATGTCTTTATAGCCATTTCTCTTCACTCCTTATATCATTCCGTCGAAGAACTCGATGGTCTTGGAATCAGCTGTGAGTGTTACGACAGCCTTTTTCCAGTCGGAGGTATAGCCCTCGCTTCTGCCCATTCTCTTCTTCTTGCCTTTGACGCTGATCGTATTCACTTTATCGACCTTTACGCCGAAAAGCTGCTCGACAGCCTTCTTTATTTCGATCTTGTTAGCGGACTTTGCGACTCTGAAAGTGTACTTGCGGTCCGCGATGCCTTCCATAGATCTTTCGGTGATTATAGGGCGGACGATTATGTCCTGTGCTGTTCTTTCCATCAGGCGTAAACCTCCTCTATCTTAGCCACCGCATCCTTTACGACAACGAACTTGTTGCAGTTAAGGATATCGTAAACATTGAGCGTGTTGAACTGTGTTGTCTTTACGCCGGGAATATTGGAAGCGCTCTTGATCACTTTCTTGTCGTTGCTGTCGAGCACGATGAGTGCCTTTCCGTCAACATTGAGTGCCTTGAGCATATTCACGATCGTCTTTGTCTTGAACTCATCCGTCTTTATAGCGTCAACAACCACGATATCGTTGTCGATCACCTTGGACGAAAGAGCGGAAAGGAGAGCGAGTCTCTTTACCTTTTTATTTAATGAGTAGCTGTAGCTTCTGGGCTTCGGACCGAGAGCAACGCCGCCGTGTCTCCACTGAGGAGATCTGGTCGAACCCTGTCTTGCGTGGCCGGTACCCTTCTGTCTCCACGGCTTCTTGCCGCCGCCGCTTACCTCGGTTCTTGTGAGGGTGGACTGTGTACCCTGACGCTGATTAGCGAGATAATTGACAACTGCCGCGTGCATTACCGTTTCGTTCGGTTCAATGCCGAATACATTATCATTAAGCTCGAGGTCGGAAACAGGCTGACCGTTCATATCATATACTTTTACGCTTGCCATATCGATCCTCCTCCTTACGCCTTAACCGCATCAGTAATGCAAAGTACTCCGCCCTTGGGACCGGGAACAGCACCCTTGATTGCGATAAGATTGTTTTCCGCGTCAACTTTGACGACTACGAGGTTCTGTACCGTTACGGTATCAACGCCCATGTGTCCGGGCATACCCTTGCCGGGGAATATTCTCGAAGGCGAGGAGCATGCGCCCATGGAACCCGGTTCTCTGTGGACAGGACCGGCACCGTGAGTCATCTTGAGTCTGTGCTGGTTGTGGCGCTTTACAGCACCCTGATAGCCTTTACCTTTGCTTGTACCCTGTACGTCGATAACGTCGCCTGCCGCGAATGTGTCGGCTTTCAGGACATCGCCCACATTGAGGCCGGAGATGTCGTCAAGTCTGAACTCCTTGAGGGTCTTCTTGAACGGAACATCATTCTTCTTGAAATGTCCCTGCATAGGCTTGTTCGTGTGCTTGGGCGATACATCGCCGAAGCCCAGCTGAACTGCCTCATAGCCGTCGTTGTCGGTAGTCTTCTTCTGTACTACTACGCACGGGCCTGCTTCAACTACGGTAACGGGAACTACGTTTCCCGCTTCGTCGAAGATCTGTGTCATACCGATCTTCTTTGCGATCAAACCTTTTTTCATGGTTTTTCCTCCTTTGGTTATTGGTCGGGGGCTTTCCCCGACATGACCAAGTGCAGCGTATCTGCCTTGGTTAGTGGTCGGCTTTCGCCGACATAACTCGAAACTTCATCTTTGGTGACTTTTGTCACGGGTGGGGAACCATTTTTAGAATTCCATTGAAATTTCTACGCCCGCCGGCAGCTCAAGATTCTGAAGTGCATCAATTGTCTTGTTTGTCGGACGGATCACGTCGATGAGACGCTTGTGAGTTCTGAGCTCGAACTGCTCACGGCTGTCCTTGTACTTGTGGACTGCGCGAAGGATCGTGATAACTTCCTTGTTTGTGGGAAGCGGGATAGGCCCTGCAACTCTGGAGCCTGTTCTCTTTGCTGTCTCAACGATCTTTGCCGCAGCTGCGTCAACGATACCGTGCTCATAGCCCTTGATCTTTACTCGAACTACTTCCTTTGCCACTGTCTTTTTACCCCTTTCGTAATATTCTGTCATCGGGTGTCATAAGGCATTTTTCCGCTCACACTATCCCGTGTGTTCCCCGAACCCCGATATATCCTCGGAGCCGTTCCCGGCGCAGGGGGTATCCGCCTCGGGCGAACCCTTCCCCGTTATTAAAGCCTTATTGTCCGCAGAGGTCTCTGCCTCCGCATACTCCGCCGAAATTCCCGGCTTTCGCCGCAACCTCCGGCATCACCGCTGTTACAGTGCAAAAATTATTATACTATATTTTACCGCCGATTACAATATTTTTTTGAAATTTATCATGTAGAATTTTCGGCAGCGCACCGCCGGCAAATTGTGCAGTTTTCACAAACAAGAAGCCGCCGGCGCTTGAGAACGGGGGAGGAACCTTTTCCGAAGAAAAGATCCCTCCCCCAAGCCCCTCTTCCAAAAAACTTTTGACGCTGCGCCCTTATTTCAGAACTTTCAGTGCTTTAAAAAGCGCCGCCGCGATATGAAAGTAGAGGAATATTATGCCCGCTCCGCCCATTATTCCGGTAATAAGCCGACGGATATTGTCCGATTCAAGGACGCCGATACGCTGAATGAACCAGTCGGCTCCCATGACCAATAATAATACGAGAGATAATACCGGGGATAACGCTTTGCGGAAAATAAGCATCACCACCGCGGATAATTGCCCGAGAAATACCCCCGTACAGCGTGCGCAGAGCGGGAACTGACAGCCGCCGATAAAAAAGCTGCGGTCCGCCCGCTGATGACACCCGGCGCGCTCCCCCAGTTCCATCAGCCGGAACCATAATTCATCTTTATTCAGGCTTTCCATTTGTGTCCGCAGTTCCCGCATATCCAGTACTGGCGCGTTTTCGTTTTCTGCCCTTCTCCGCACAGTCCGCACAGCAGCCCTATCCAGCCGAACAGCAGATACCCGATACAGCCCTTCCCTGCGGAAAAATCCTTTCCGGTAGTCTGCGTCTCATTTATGATCTGGCAATATTCATACCCGCATTTAGGACATCTCACAGCTGATCTCCTTTCAATGTTCCAGCATCTTCCACTTTGCGCCGCATTCACCGCAGCAACACACTTCTTCATAGGAGACCTTTTCATCCCCGAGAAATCCGAGCAGCAGTCCCCTCTTCTTCTTCCCGCTCATAAGATACCCCGATACTCCGAGCCTGGGAGAGTAATCGTTCCTTGTAGTGAATCGTTCGGTAGTTGTACCGACATCATCACTGCCGCACATCGGACACGTCATAGCAGGTCTCCTTTCGCGTTGCCGCCGAATTTGTTGTTTGCAAGTTTTATCACCGCCGCTATACCCGCTACAAGCGCCATTAATCCGAAAAACCAGAGCGCAAGTTCCCACACCGGGTGATCGTGCGTCTCGAAAAATGGATACGGTGCCGGCGCAAGATAGAAATAGTTCAGCGTATATACCGTGAAAGCATATACCGCAGTCGCCCCGAACGGCAGCCATAAAGCGCGGCGCTCTCTTACGCCCTCCTCGAACACAATGTAGGAAGTCACAGAGATAAGCGGGCAGGCAAGGTGATGCATGAACCCGTTCACATGACCGAGCAGCCGGCTTATCATCTCGGAAGCGCCGCCGAACGGGATAAAAATGCACATCACCACGATAAATGTCATGGTAAGTCCGCAGGCGGAGAGATACCTCATTCCCCGGACACACGCCCGGAGCTTTCTGTTCCTCGTACTGCGGAACGCTATGTACATTGCCGAGGAAATGACCGCGACAACATTCGACAATTGGGTGTAGTACAGCCAGAAATCCGGTATGTTCCGCGCTATCCGGACAATGATGCCGATACTGCCGAGAACGAAAGCTATGATATTCAGGGTAAGGGCGATCTTTGGTTTGTTCATTGTGCGTTCTCCGTTAATGCAGGGGGTTCGGCGCGTTCTATCGGCGCGGAGGGGTCACATTCCTGTACAGCTATCATAAATTTCTGTTCTTTTCCGTCGAGGAGATAGCTTACAGTAAGACCACTGCATTCTCCTTCACGATGTACTGACAGAAGATATTCCTGACAATAGTCCGTAACGCCTGTCATCTGCTCATTCTGTGAGATCTTGCTGTCGTCATAGCTGACGATCACGCTCTTCGCTTCGCCAACCTCACTTCTGATCTTCGCGGTCTTTACCGCACTCGCGTAATCGTTGAGCAGCAGTTCCCCGTCAGCAAAGTAGTGGCGCTTTGCGCGGGAGTAATTGTAGAAGCCCTCGCTGCCCTTTGCGGCGAACGACCATGCCGTATCACCGGTATGCCATGTATCAAGCTCGGTGCCGTTGTTGAATTCGTAGTATTCCTCGCCGGTCACGGCGTCGCGCCCGATATACATATACTGCATCACATCTCCGGCAAAGCGGTAGGTTATTTCCTGAACAACTGTTCCCGTGATCTCGTCGGTCACCGTGATATGGGCGGCTTCAAGCTCAGTATGGAGCTTCTTCGCCTTATCCACGAGTTCTTTGCCCTCGTAACTCGCGCCGCTGCACGCCGATAAAGCGAAAATGCAATATACCATTATGATATATACAGGGATAAGTCTTTGGAATTTCCTCATATATTTCCTCGTAAAACATAAGCCGCACCATAAGGCGCGGCTTTGTTTCTGCTATTTATTTGAATTATTCTTCAAATCCGCTTTCGATAAGCTTTGTGAGGCCGTCAACAGCAAGCTGCTCATCAGAACCGTCTGCGATGATCCTGATAGGTGTACCGCCTACGATACCGAGAGAAAGGATACCGAGCAGGCTCTTTGCGTTTACTCTGCGTTCTTCCTTTTCTACCCAGATAGACGATTTATACTCATTTGCCTTCTGAATGAAGAATGTAGCGGGTCTTGCGTGCAGACCGACCTGATTCTTGACCTCAACTTCTCTTACGAACATGAAAGATCCCTCCATCTTTTTACTTTATATGTGTCTCCTCAATTGCAGCTTCTGATTGTAACCGCATTACACCATTAGTATAGCCGCAAAAGCCTTTCAAGTCAACAGATTTTTTTCGATTTTATTCCAAAATCGTCATAATTCTCCGATTTAATCCAATTGAACCTTAAAAAAACAACCCTCGTTGTTGATTTTGTCTAAAATCTTTTCAACAGCCTATGAATAATGACCAATATCTTTCAACAGCGTGGCATTTCACGTATCTTTGACATTCCCCGTCAGCATATCCGGCCGTTTCTCACGGGTGACAGCAAGCGACTGTTCGTCCTGCCATTTCTGAATGTTCGCGTGGTGTCCGGAAATCAGCACCTCGGGGACGCGGCGCCCCCGCCATTCCTCGGGGCGGGTGTACTGCGGATATTCAAGCAGCCCGTTGTAGTGGCTTTCCTTTGAATAGGCGTCCTCGTTCGGGAGGACCCCCGGCTGGAGGCGGCAGACAGCGTCCGCAAGGATAAGTGCGGGAAGCTCCCCGCCCGTCACCACGTAATCCCCGACCGAGACTTCCTCGAATTCAAGTTCGTCGAGCACCCGCCTGTCAACGCCCTCGTAATGCCCGCAGAGGATTATAAGATCCTCCTCCGAGGCAAGTTCGCGGACAAGCTGCTGATCCAGCTTTCTGCCCTGCGGGGACATATATATCAGGCGGGGACGTGCATTTTCACCGAGATCGTTTATTATCGACATCACACAATCGTAGATCGGCTGCGCCTGCATCACCATTCCCGTGCCGCCTCCGAAAGGCTTGTCGTCAACGCGGCGGTGTTTGTCGAGAGTGTAGGCGCGTATATCCCGGCAGCCTATCTCCACCGCCCCGGATCTTCTGGCTCTTCCGATTATGCTTTCGCTGAGGACGGCTTCGCACATTGCCGGGAACAGCGTAGCTATGTTAATTCTCATCGTCTTTTATCTCCTCGGGGTCGAACAATCCGTCAAGCGGGCGTATGGTTATCCTCCCGCCCTCGATATCCGTTTCGAGCAGCACTTCCGGTATGGACGGAAACATCAGCTGACCGCCGGACGAGGTCTTTATGGAATAAACGTCCGCGGTGCCGTTCTGATAGACATCGTCCACCTTTCCGTAGCATTTTCCGGTATCGGCGTCATAGACCTCCAGCCCGATCACGTCCTGTATGAACCATGTATTCTCCGGCAGCTCTATGTCGTCCCGCCTGAAATACAGCATCTTCCCTATAAGCTTTTCCGCGTCCTCCGGAGTATCCGTGCCGTCAAGCCTGAGCACCGCCACATCACTTTTCAGGTAGCGGACTTTCTTCGGGTGTACCGGAGTATGCTCCCTGCCGAGGTACAGCGTTTCAAAATCGCAGAGCATTTCAGGCTCGTCGCAGTAATACTGTACCCGCACATCGCCTTTCAGACCTTGCAGTTTAGTTATCTTTCCTATTTCAAGAAACTCTTTTTTCATAACAGCCTCCGTTCGTCTTATTTAGAATAGTATATCACATTCCCGCCAAAAATAAAAGGGGGAGTGAACAAAAGGCTCGATATCGGGCGAAAAGTGGGCGGGTTCACCACTTTTATATAACGACCGCAAGATATTGTGCCTGCGGAGTCCCAAAACACAATATTTTGTAAAATGTGACAAAAATTTGTGAATACACTTCAAATCCGCATATCCAAATTTGTACAAATCAACCAAAAAAATCAGCCAAATTTTTATGCTTTTGGTTTATCAAATCTTAAATTTGTTCTTGCAATTTCCCGTCGGGGAGTGTATAATATAGAGTAAAGTGGTATAGAAGTCATATAAGTTGTGATTTCGTCACTTTTGAACCTATTCAACAGAGTTTTCAACAGTTTTGCGGTTTGAAACCCCGAAAACAGTTGAAAGTGTTGAAAACTTCCGGGCGCGGGCAGAAATATCCCCGCCGCACTTACCATAATACCCCCCATTTTCAGCGAAAGGAGATGACAGCATTGCTCGGCGAATTCAAAAGCACACTTGACAGCAAAGGACGCATGAACTTCCCCGTGAAAGTACGCGAGGAGCTGGGCGATGTGTTCATGATCTCCAAAACGCTGGATCAGCACTGTATAAAAGTATATACCATGGAAGACTGGAATGCCCTCGCGGACAAGATAAAGGAGCTTCCCCAGACCAAGACCGCCAACTTACAGCGTGTGCTGTTCGGAAGCGCTTTCGCTGTGGAGCCGGACAAGCAGGGGCGCGCCCTCATACCTGCCCCGCTGCGTGAATACGCAGGTCTGAAGGCCGACGTTGTCATAGTCGGACTGGTGGGCAGAGCCGAGATATGGGACAAGGAAAAGTGGGAGGAATTCAACAGCGCCGACAAGGACGAGGATATCGTGTCCGTGGCAATGGAACTGGGACTGTAATATGGAGTTTTCGCATAAGTCTGTGCTGCTCATGCCCGCAGTTGACGGGCTCGCGGTGAAAGAGGACGGCATTTACGCCGACTGTACCGCGGGCGGCGGCGGACACAGCCTTGAAATAGCAAAACGGCTCGGAAAGAACGGTAAGCTGATATGCTTCGACCGGGACCCCGAGGCGATAGATGCCGCAAAAAAACGGCTTGCGGGGTTCAGCCCCGTTTTTGTCAACCGCAATTTCAGCGAGATCAGCGAAGCGCTGCGCGAACTCGGGGTGGATCACCTCGACGGCGCTCTCATGGATCTCGGAGTGTCGTCGCATCAGCTCGACGACCCTGAGCGCGGTTTTTCATTCCATAATGACGCGCCGCTCGATATGAGAATGAGCGGTACAGGCATGAGCGCCCGCGACGTGGTCAACGAATACCCGGAGGACAAGCTTGCCGCCATACTCTTTGAGTACGGCGAGGAGAAATTCGCGCGGGGTATCGCAAGAGGTATCGTACAGGCGCGGCTTGCCGCTCCGATAGAAACTACCGGAGAACTTGCGGAAATAATAAAGCGCAATGTTCCCCTGAAAGTAAGAAAAGAGAAAAATCCCTGCCGCAAGACATTCCAGGCTGTGCGCATAGAGGTCAACGGCGAACTGGACTCCCTCAAAAAGGCGCTGGACGATATATTTGAACTGTTGTCGCCGGGAGGAAGACTGTCGGTGATAACTTTCCATTCACTGGAAGACAGGATAGTAAAACAAAAATTCAGGAGCCTTCTCGAAGGCTGTACCTGCCCGAAAGACTTCCCCGTATGTGTGTGCGGGAAGAAACCGAGAGCGGTACAGATAACGAGAAAGCCGGTAACGGCGGACGAGGCGGAGCTTGCGGACAACCCCCGCAGCAGAAGTGCCAAGCTGCGCGTTATCGAAAAGATATGACCCGGAAAACGGGCAGTATCGTCAAAGAGGAGCCTTTGCTCCGCAAAATGAAGGACAAGGCCTGAAAATCAGAGATTTTCAGACTATGCTTCGGCATTGTGCGCCAAAGCGAAAAGGAAGGATAATAAATGTACTACGACCCCAACAGCAACCTCGCGTATGATCTTTCGCTGTTCGATACAGATGAAGAACTCGAAAGAAAGCGCAGGGAACGCGAAAAACAAAAGCAGGAACGCTCAAAGATAAAGATAACCGAAAAGAAGTCCATAGGACGAAACGGAAGCGTCGCCGCAGTGGTAGCGGTGGTGATCTGCGCGCTGGGAGTGGCTTTTTCCGTGCTGTACAGCAAACTCCAGATCTCCGATTACACTACCATGATAAGTGAAGCGAAAAGCGAGATGGAGCAGCTCGAACGCGATAATATACGTCTGCACGCGGAACTTGACAGTATGTACACCCTCGACAATGTCGAACAGGCAGCCTCCGAAGAACTGGGGCTGCAGAAGACACAAAGCTCACAGATCACCTACATCACGATGAACACGGAGGAAATGACGGAAGTAGCGGAGGAGAATACCAACGTATTCGTTTCTATACAGAACTGGTTCTACAGTATCCTCGATTATCTGGGATTCAAGTCATAATCCCGTACAAGTACTAATATAATTTAATGCGGACTTGCTCCGCACAAACTCTTCAAGGCTGCACTGTTTCCGATGCAGCCCTGTCGTTTCAATAAGCACATTTGACGCCGAGAAAGATCACAGGAGACAATATGGCAATAAATAAAATGCCCGACAGCAAGGATACCGAGCCTATCATAGCTCCGACCAACAAAATGAGAAGGCGTATGTTCTGGGTAGTGCTTCTCGTCATTGTTGCAGCAGCGGGATATGTTACTTCCGTCATATACAATACCGCCGTTACCAGAAGCGAATACTATCGTTCCCTCGCAAACGATCAGCAGCTCAAGAGCTACAAGATCACCGCGAACCGCGGGACTATATATGACCGCAACGAGAAGATACTCGCACAGAGTACCACCGTGTGGGACGTGGTACTGTCCCCGAAAGTAATAGCGGAGCATGACGCGGAGCTTGCCGAAGACGGAAAGCCCGGACTTACCAAAACTATATGCAGCACACTCTCAAAAATGCTGGACGTGGATCAGGAACGCATCGAGAAAGGCTGCGAAAATACCAAAAACCAGTATTTCATTGTCAAGAAAAAGGTTGACAAGGAAACTTACGACAAGGTGCAGAAGTTCATAATAGACAATCACCTTGCCGCTTACAGCGTAAACCTCATGGAGAGCAGCAAGCGCTACTACCCCAACGACAGCCTCGCTTCGTCGCTGATCGGATTCACCAACGACGAGGGCGGCGCTTACGGGCTTGAAGCATACTATGACGACTATCTCCAGGGAACGGACGGTCTGATAGTCATGGCAAAGGACAACAACGGCAATGCCATGCCATACGACTACGAGAACCGCTTCGAGGCAAGCGACGGCAACAGCCTTATCCTCACCATAGACAGTACCGTGCAGTATTACCTCGAGAAAAACCTTGAGAACGCGGTCAAGGAATACAAGGCGGCAAACCGTGCCACCGGCATAATAATGAACGCCAAGACAGGAGCAATAATCGCCATGGCGACCGCTCCGGGCTATAACCTGAACTACCCCGCCAATCTGTCGGAGATCGACGAGCAGAAGCTCGAAGAATACCACGAACAGCTTGTTCTCGACTATATGGCAGGCTCACTGTCCGATCAGGACGAGATAAACGAGCGTATCGAGCAGGATATGGCGGATATGGAGGGGACCCTCCGCGAGCTTCAGTGGAAGAACAAGGCAGTGTCCGAACTGTACTTCCCCGGCTCCGTATTCAAGGTCATCACCTGTGCTTCCGCTCTCGAAGAGGAAGTCATACACCTCAACGACACCTTCCAGTGCCTCGGCGTTTATACCGTCGAGGATACAAGGATACACTGCTGGGAGCTTGGCGGACACGGCACCCTCGTATTGCAGGACGCTATCACAGCCTCCTGCAACCCTGCCTTTATCCAGATAGGGCTTAAACTCGGCAGGAGAATGTTCAGCAACTACTTCACGGCATTCGGATTTACCGAAAAGACCGGGATCGACCTTCCCGGTGAGGCAAGCCCGCTCTATGTGCCGTATGAAAGAATGGGTAATGTCGAACTTGCGTCCTCGTCCTTCGGACAGACCAACAAGATCACCCCGATACAGATGATATGCGCCTACAATGCCGCTATCAACGGCGGATATCTGCTCACACCCTACGTTGTGGATAAGATAGTAGATGCAAACGGCAATGTCATAAAGGCTGCCGAACCTACCGTAAAGCGGCAGGTGATAAGCGGAGAGACCTCCGCTCTCATGCGTGAGATCACCGAGAACATAGTTACTTACAACGGTGGTTCCAACGCCTATATACCCGGATACCGCATCGGCGGCAAATCGGGAACATCACAGAAGCTCGACGAATACCACAACAGCTGGGATATGCGCTATGTCGGTTCATTCTGCGCGTTCACGCCCGCGGACGATCCGGAATACATCATGCTTGTCTGCGTTGACGAGCCTATGGGCGGCAAGTACTACGGAAGCCGTGTGGCTGCGCCTGTTGTCTCCGCGGTATTCAGCGAATGTCTCGAATATCTCGGAGTTTATCCGCAGTACACAGCGGAAGAACTCGCCACACAGAACACGACAGTTCCTTATGTAAACGGCGCAAGCCTTCTCGACGCGATCACATCTATCAACACAAAGGGTCTTAAATACACCATAGTAGGCGACGAAAGCAGCAATATCGTGAGCTACACCATTCCCGAAGCGGCGGCTTCTATCCCCAAGAACGGAAATGTAGTCATCTACATGAACGGGGCGGCGGAACAGACTGTCACAGTCCCGGATCTTACAGGTTACACCGTCGATCAGGTAAACTCTACGCTCACCTACTACGGACTGAATGTTGCGCTCAGCGGAGGAGCTGTCAACAACACCGATGCCGTAGTCTCCTACCAGTCCATAGAACCGGGGACTACCGTAAGCAAGGGTACCGTTGTGGAGGTAACATTCCTCGTCAATAACTCCGACGCAGGATAAACAGTAAGATGCCGGCAGCAGGAGGTGAGTCCCGTGCGGCTATACGATATACTGAGCGAGGAAGAACGGCGGGATATTGCCGACTGTGATATCGGGATAATTACCGACGATACCCGTAAAGTTAAGCCCGGTGATGTGTTTGTTGCCATAACCGGACGAAATTTCGACGGACATTCGGCGTGCCGTGAAATGCTTGAAAAAGGCGCCGCTGCCGTGGTCGCCGACCATGACCTCGGACTGCCGCAGCAGATACTGACAGACGACACAAGAAAAACTTTCAGTATATTATCATCACGCTATTACGGAATGCCGACAAAACAGCTGAAACTGATCGCTGCTACCGGCACCAACGGGAAAACCACAACAGTCAATCTGATAAAACATATATTGAATTCCTGCGGTCACAAGTGCGGAAGCATAGGTACAGCAGGCTATGATGTCTGCGGAAGGACATACGAAGCTCATCTGACCACGCCGTACCAGTTCGATCTGTACGGATATTTCCGCGAAATGGCGGATAACGGCGCCGGATACTGTGCCATGGAAGCCTCGTCACAGGCTCTTTCACAGTCCCGGTTCGTGGGTGAGACATTTGAGTGCGGCATTTTCACCAACCTCACGCAGGATCACCTTGACTGGCACGGTACAATGGAAAACTATTACCAGGCAAAAAAATCACTGTTCGCAAGCTGTAAGTCCGCCGTCATAAATGTCGATGACCCATGGGGGAAACGGCTGTATGACGAACTTTCGGCTGAGAGCAGTATCCGGCTCACCGCTCTGAGCGAGCGGGAAATGACCGATGTGTCGGCTTGCAGGATCGCACTGCGCAGCGGCGGAGTTTCCTATATGCTCACCGACAAGCGCTCGGAACAGGCTTTCCCCGTTTCCATACCTATGCCGGGGGATTTCAATGTGATGAATTCCATGGGAGCAGCGGCAGCCTGCGCGGAGTCCGGCATTTCCATGCGTGAGGCAGTCGCGGGGCTGAACACTTCCAAGGGCGTCTGCGGACGCGCAGAAGTCCTGTACGACGGAGAATATACCGTCATCTGCGACTACGCCCACACCGAGGACGCCCTCGACAAGACGCTCGGCGCAATAAAGCGCTTCGTAAAGGGGCGGCTGATAGTCGTTTTCGGCGCGGCGGGAGAGCGTGACGCGGGCAAGCGCCCCGGAATGGGACGGTGTGTGTCAGGATATGCCGATATCGCTGTGGTCACATCGGATAATCCCCGCTTCGAGGATCAGCAGTCTATCATAGATCAGGTGCTGTCGGGATTTGAGGGAAACTGCGAAGTCCACAGCTATATCGACCGGCTCGAAGCGATAAAATACGCTGTGAGCATCGCCCGCAAAGACGATATAATCGCGCTGTGCGGCAAGGGACACGAAGAATATCAGGTGATCGGCGACGATTATATGCCGTTCAGCGAACATAAGATAATCAAAGAATTGTGCGGGGGAGACTGAATGCTTTTACCGATAATAGTCACCGCGGCTGTCGCAGTAGCTGTGACATTCCTGCTGGGACTTGCGCTTATACCGTGGCTCAGAAAGCTCAAATTCGGACAGACAATACTCGATATAGGGCCTATATGGCATAAAAAGGATAAACAAGGCACTCCGACAATGGGCGGAATGATGTTCATTATCGGAACGGTCGCCGCAGCGGCAGCGGGAATTTTCCTGCTCGCGTTCAACGGGGAGATCAGCATAGATTCCCTCGGTCAGAAAGACACTTTCGGTCTTATCGCCGCGATCGCAGCCGCATTCTTTTTCGGATTTATCGGATTTCTTGACGACTTCATCAAGGTAAAGAAAAAACAGAACGAAGGACTGACACCTATGCAGAAGATAGTTCTGCAGGTGCTTGTCATAGCGGCATATTTCACCGCGAGAATACTTTCGGGCGACACGAACACAGCTATAAGATTCCCGTTCATCGGCAGCCTTGACCTATGGTATTTCTACTACGTCATAATGGGTCTCGGCATTCTCTATATAGTCAACGCGGTCAATCTTACCGACGGCATCGACGGGCTTTGCGGCTCGGTAACATTCGTTTACTGCATCGTGTTCGCTGTCATCTCCGCAATGCTCGGCTTCTCGGGATACACCATACTGTCCGTCGCGGCAGCGGGAGGCTGTCTCGGCTTCCTGATCTGGAACTGGCACCCGGCAAAGGTATTCATGGGAGACACGGGATCTATGTTCCTCGGCGGTATAGTCGCCACTCTCGGAATGGGAATGCACGTTGAGGTGCTTATGGTGATCGCGGCTGCCGTATATCTCTGGGAAGCGCTCACGGTGCTTATACAGATGGGTTATTTCAAGATCACCCACGGTAAGCGGCTCTTTAAAATGACACCCATACATCACAGTTTTGAAATGCGCGGCTGGAAAGAGGAGAAGATCGTCATTGTATTTTCTCTCATAGGCGCCGCCTGCGGGATCGTTTCGATCCTGCTCATCAACGGAATATAACTGCCTGTAAAACAAACTCCGACATTTAATACGAAGTTATTAAATGTTTTTGGAAAGAAGGGGATCCGGGGGAGAAAACCTTTTTTCAGAAAAGATTTCTCCCCAGTCCCGAGCGTCGTGAGGCGCCGGAAAAAAGGGGTATCTGATGGAAAATCTTAATTATCGCAGCAGTGCTGCTCCCGCCCTGCCGGTGCGAAGATCCGCACCGCAGCAACAGCAGCAGCGCGTAAAGCCGCCGCAGCAACAGCGACAAAAGGCTGCCGCCAAGACAGCTCCCAAAAATAAAAAAAAGCTGATCGACTGGTCAATGCCGCAGAAATTCGACTTCTCGTTTTTCCTCATAGTTACAATACTGCTGGCGTTCGGGCTTGTCATGCTGTTTTCCGCGACTTACGCGTCGTCAAAGATAGCGCATGACGGGGACAGCCTGTACTATATCAAACGACAGGGAATATTCGCCATAATGGGATTTGCCGCTATGATCGTCATTTCCTTTATCGACTACCATATATTCCTGAATAAGATAATCATGCGGTTTGCCGTAGTGATAAGCGTCGGTATGATGCTGCTCGTTAAGTTCGCCGGAAAGACGACGAACGGTTCCGAACGCTGGCTCATGGTCGCCGGTATCACTATCCAGCCTTCCGAGGTACTGAAATTCGTCACGATCATCGTGATCGCCGCGTATATGCAGCGGAATTACGATAAGATGCACAGCTTCGTTCACGGATTCATTCCCCTGATGATACGTGTCGGGATAGCCTGCTTCCTCGTCGTTATACAGCCGCACCTCTCCGCAACGCTCATCATTCTCGCAATCTCGGTGGCTATGATCTTCATAGGCGGTGCCAAAACCACACACGTTCTCCTTGTTCTCGGAGGAATAGTCGTCGCGGGATACCTCGTTATCGAAATATTCCCGAAGATCGGATTTGACTATGTTTCCGACAGAATGCTCAGTTTCAGGGACCCGGAGGCGGATATCCTGAAATCGACCTACCAGACCTACCAGTCCCTTATAGCGATAGGTTCCGGCGGAATGTTCGGACAGGGGCTCGGAAACTCCCACCAGAAATACAGCTACCTGCCTTTCGTAAGCAACGACTTCATTTTCTCGATAATCGTCGAGGAACTCGGTTTCGTAGGCGCGGCGGTAGTTATCCTGCTCTTCCTTATCCTTATAATACGCGGCTTCTATATCGCAACTTCGGCACCGGATAAGTTCGGTATGCTCTTGTGCGCAGGAATAGTTATACAGATAGGGGTACAGGCGCTCCTTAATATCGCCGTCGTTTCCAACGCTTTCCCAAATACCGGCGTTTCGCTGCCGTTCATCAGTTACGGCGGCACCGCACTTCTGATGCAGCTCGCCGAAATGGGGATCGTTCTGAATATTTCACGAAAGGCATCTATATAATGAGAATTATCCTCGCGGCAGGCGGTACGGCAGGTCATATAAATCCTGCGCTTGCCATTGCAGATAAGCTGAGGCAGCTTTTTCCCGAATGTGCGGTCAAATTTGTGGGCGCACAGGGCGGAATGGAAGAAAGACTTGTGAAAAAAGCGGGTTATGACTTCACAGCGTTCAGAATGGCAGGCTTGCAGCGAAAACTCACACCCGAGAATATCAAGCGCAACATACAGGCTGTACACTACTATATCACAGCCAGAGGCGACGCCCACAAGCTCCTTAAAGAGTACGCCCCCGATATCGTTATCGGTACAGGCGGGTATGTGTGCGCACCGGTACTGACCGCGGCGGCAAAAATGGGGATAAAAACAGCTGTCCACGAGAGCAATTCCCTGCCGGGGATCACCACTGCAATGCTCTCAAAACACGTGGATAAAGTGCTGCTGCCAAACGAGGACGCACTGACACACCTCACCCACAAGGAAAACTGCGTTATCACGGGAAATCCGCTCAGAAGCAATATCCCTATTGAGGAGCGCGGCGA
>Ga0310691_10003017_pt1 | contig 20955 bp, 28 predicted proteins | sample 176DNAGHGlowgp2_FD_203887 | JGI IMG/M metagenome (GOLD analysis project Ga0310691, IMG submission 203887) | Sheep rumen microbial communities from Palmerston North, Manawatu-Wanganui, New Zealand - 1766 DNA GHGlow gp2 (v2) (version 2) | ecosystem: Host-associated > Mammals > Digestive system >...
AGAGGAGCTTCTATATCGGAGATACTGTTACAGAAGCCGATGTGAAGGCGAAGTTTGAGGACGGTGTTCTGAACATCTGCGTTCCGAAGGCAGAGCCTAAGAAGCTGGAGAATCACAAGTATATTGCAATTGAGGGATAATACCTCGCTAAGTTATGATCCCAAAATGATGCTCCCCGGAGCTGTTCGTATGAGCAGTTCCGGGGAGTTTGTTTTTATGTGATTTGAATGAATCATTATCCTGCCATGATCGAAACTTTGAATCCTGGGTTCAAAGTTGATGACAATATAAGTAATTCCCAATAATACGCCCAAGAACCCGTTCGATCTCCATTTCTCCGTCATTCAGACACCACTCAAATACACAGCCCTTGACGATCGTGCAGATGTCCGCAGAAAGAATGTGGGCATCTGCATTTTTGTCTATGATACCGCTTTCCCGGGCAGACAGAAGCTCACGTTCACAGCGTTCCATAACAGTACCCTCGGCAAACTGCCCGTCAGTCACGCCCATATATGCAGAGAGTGCCTGATTTGAGGTGGTATAGAAATTTCGCATGAAGTCCTTGCCAAGCTCCATATAGCGGCTGATAAGGTTCATGTAAAGCTCGCATATCCTGCCCGAAATATCGCTGATGGGCGTTTGCAGCTCACACTTGTCAAAGGAAATGTCCCTGATGAAATACATCAGCAGATCGTCCTTGTTCTTATAATAATGATAGAATGTGCCTGTTGCGACCTCTGCCGCCTGGCACACATTCCGAACGGTAAGATAGTCTGCGCCGTGAGTTTTTATAAGCTCTATCGTGGTGTCAATAATCTTCTGCTTGTTGTCGCAGGTCACTTCGCTCTTGCACGGTCTGCCCCTTGTAGCCATAATATCCTCCAAAAAAGAAAATAGAATTTGTTCGATTTCCTATTGACATTATAGCATAGATGTGTTATAATGTCAATATAGAACAGGTTCTATTTATTACATGTCATGAAAGGAGTATTCTTATGAAAGTCGTATATTGGTCTGATTATTCGTGTCCGTTCTGCTATATCGGTGAAGCCCGTCTGAAAAAGGCTGCGGAAGAAGCAGGAGTGAATATCGTTCCCGAAATGAAGGCGTTTCAGCTTGATCCCACCGCAGGACTTCACACTGAAGGAGATACTGTTACACGCTTTGCGAAAAAGTACGGTCTGTCTATGGAATCGGCAGCTCACCGCATTGATATGATCTCTGAAATGGGCAGAGGCGAGGGCATTGATTTCCGCTATGCCACAACACTTTTCACCAATACAATGGACGCACACCGCCTTACCAAGTTTGCGTTTTACAAGGGCGGCCCCGTTCTTGCCGAGCAGATCGCTGAAAAGCTCTATGCTGCCTACTTTACCGACAATCTTGAGCTTGCCGACCACAGCGTTTTGAAGCGTATCGCTATGGAGTGCGGTCTTGATGAAGCAGGTATTGATGAACTGCTTGCAAGCGACCGTTACAAGGACGAAGTTCTGCTTGATGAGCGTGAAGCACAGCGGTATCAGATCTATGCAGTGCCGTATTTCCTTGTGAACGGAGTGTATGCGATCTCAGGTGCAGACAGTGTGGAGCATATCAGAGAGATACTTGAAAGAGCCAAAAAGGACGAAGCACCCCTTGAAAGCGAAGAAACAGGTATGCACTGCGGCCCCGACGGCTGCCATTTCTGATAGGTGAAGCTATGGTATTGACAGTACCCGTTAAGGGCTATTTTGAGGAATACTGCTATTTCTATGTGAGTGACAGCACACGGCATGGCTTTATCATTGATCCGGGCGCTCAGGCAAATAAGCTGCTTGATATTATCAGGGATAACGGACTTGTGATAGAAAAGATCCTGCTTACTCACGGGCATTTTGACCATTTCGGTGCAGTAGAGGAATTGCGTGAAAAGCTGAATTGCCCCGTCTTAGCTCACGAAAAGGCAGACCTGTTTCTGCTGAATCCGCTTATGAACCTGTCACGGCAGTGTGTGGGCGATATGGTCATAAGAGATACCATCAAATTCAAGGACGGTGACACGATCGCACTTGATGAAGCACATTCGCTCCGTGTGATCTATACGCCCGGGCATACTCCCGATTCTGTTTTGCTGTACAATGAAAAAGATCGCATCGCTTTTGTGGGCGATACGATCTTCAAGGAGAGCATCGGAAATTATACTTTTCCCGGCGGAAACAAAGACCTGCTGATACAGAGCATTATGGAACGGGTTTTCACTCTGCCCGATGATACGGTTTTGTATTCGGGACACAGCGAACCGACAACCGTCGGAGTGGAGAAACGATTTTATGGAATGTGAGGTATTATTATGACAGTAATGGAAGCGATTCAGGCAAGATACAGCGTGAGACAATACGCAGATAAGCCTATCGAACCTGAGAAAATCGAGAAGATCATGGAGGCAGGACGGCTTGCACCGACCGCAAGCAATCAGCAGCTTTGCAAGCATATCGTAGTGACGGACAAGGAGCTTATCCGCCAAATGGTGAGTGCCTGCGAGGATCAGAAGTGGATCGAGACTGCACCTGCTGTCCTTGTGGAGTGTGCAAGCGGAGACAGGACGATGATATGCGGTCAGAGTGCGAGAAGTATGGACTGTGCTATCGCTATGTCCTATATGACACTTGAAGCTGTCGAGCTTGGCTTGCAATCCTGCTGGCTGGGCTGGTTCTCACCCGAAAAGGTCAGAGCCTTGCTGAATATCCCTGATGACTATGTGGTGGTCGCAGTTGCGCCTATCGGCTATCCTGCAAAAGAGGGGCATCGTTCGGCTAAGAAAGCGACTGAGGAAGTAGTGGTTTATAATAAGATGAATTAAATGCAGACAGGGATCATTTGATAGTGATCCCTGTTTTTGTTATGCGTAAAAGGCTTTAATGCTAATGTCAGAACTCAGGATACGCACCGAGCATTTTTCCGACCTCAGCAAGATACTCACTGCGAGTTTTCACGGGAGGCAGCATCTCGATACCGTCACCGTAGCTCATTACCCAATGGCAGCAAACAGTTTACTATATCAATGATTCTATATTTATTTCAGCAAACTTTTGGGATTTTAGTATTTCTCATAGTGGACTTTCCCAAAATCGAAGTCGCTTTCTGCATACCCACGCTTATTTTCGCCCTTGCCGCCGAGTGCGATGAGGTTAAGCACTGCGTAACCGTCCGGCACACCGAGCAATTTGCGGACTTCCTCGTCAGAGGACTTGCGTTTTCCTGTCCTGTTGCGGATATGCACCCAGCAAGCACCGAGGTCATACTGCTCGGCAGCAAGCAGTATGTAGGAAGAAGCGATAGCTCCGTCCTCGATCCAGAACTCGCCCCTGTCGAGCTTTACCATATGAGTGTCGGTGTACCTTACTGTGTAATTCTTTTCTGTCATATAGGCGATGAACTCGTCCTTGCTCTTACAGTTCTCGACGGCTTTATCAAGGTCGTGGACGAGATTGACCTTCCACGATTTGCCCTTTAACCCGAGCTGATATGTTGCGCGGTCGATACTGCGGTACTTGTTGTTCTTAGTGATGACGCTCAGTCCGTTTTCAAGGCAGAGCTTGTCACTCTCGCTGCGAATGTCGGACAGGCTGCGCTTGTCGCTGTACCACTTCTGCCCTGTTTCGAGATTGACCGAATTCACGATAATGTGGTTGTGGACATGGTCGCGGTCGATGTGCGTTGCAACGACAACTTGAAAGTTGGGGAACATTCTCTTTGCGAGCTCCACACCTATCTGATGTGCCAAATCGGGCGTAACATCATCGTTCTTGTCGAAGCTCTGATAGTAGTGGTGAGCGATAATTCCTTTATCCTGATCGAACCCCATTCTCACCATCTCAAACTCCATGGCAATATCAGGCGGACTGCAATTGAGCATTGTAGTCCGTTCTCCCATTGATGTGTCAACTGTCTGCATATGGGCGAGACTGTCCTCAAGGTACTTCTTCATCTCCTCCAATGGCATAGCCTTATCCTGCTTGGCAATGTAGCCGATGGCGTTCTCCATATGAGCGCTGCATTTAATTGACGCTTTTCCTATGTACGCCATGAGTTAAGCTACGAGTTATACAAATCCAACGAGTATATATCTGTTTGTAGAAATTGCCATAAACTCTATTTCGGTATTGACGGAAGCAAATACTGCAGAAAAGATGCGTGTCAGAAAGAATATAGGCGTGTTGATAAAAACTTAAAAGAAAAAGACAGACGCAATTCGCCGTATATTAAGCCTAAAACGACAATAGATAATTATATCTCAACAATAAAAGGAATACTAATGAAAAAGGTCAATTATGATCCTATAGTAAAATCGGAATTTGAAAAAGAAGAAGATAAGATTAAGTTTGAAGTTAAAGAAGAAATGAAACGGCGTAAGATATTGGGACTTCCACCAGATGATGATGAAGCACAAAAGTTCATAAAAGACAGGAAAGACAGAATTAATAAACAAAAAGAAGAATTGATACAAGAATACAAAAATAGGAATACTTAAATGCCACTCAAAAACTTAACTATTATACCGAAAACCCTCCTTGCAACTGCAAGGAGGGTTTTCGGTATGTTCACTTTGAAATTGTGCTATTATAGCACAAATATTTTTTGATAAGATTTCAAAAAAAGCTCGACATTCTCGCTTTAAAGTGGTAAACTCATAATTAAAGAGGGATTTTTTCTTCTTTCTGTGCCTATTTTATCTATACCTTGACACGATTGAACAATGAAGTTTCCCAAAAAACGTGAAATCTAAGTCTATTTCAAAGGAGTGCTGATTATGGAGAACAAGCCCAAGAAAACATACAGAATGGCGGAGCAGCCGAGACACATAGTCGAGAACGGGATACCGTACACGTTCGATCCGAAAACACAGACATATCTCGCGTTCGGAGACGAAACAGAGACGGAAGAAGCGATGATAGGTCGATTCGGCAGAATGAGGGAGGACTACCTCAAGGAGAACTACGAAGCTACATACAGCCGACTGCTGCTGACGAATCAGCTCACATCACATCTGCAAGCGATAGACGAACAGGCGTGGGAAATGGAGCAGAAGATAGTCGCGCAGTTAGCCGCGGCGGACGGAACGGACGAGGAGCTGAAAGTGACAGACCAACTCAAATGGGTCGGTCTGATGAACAACTATCGTATGTGCGCACAGGAGATAATAATAAAAGACCTGATTGAACAGCCATAAACTCCATTATAGTTTCAGTAATTACTCATATCAATGAAAAAAGCAGCGACACTCATTTCGAGTGCCGCTGCTTTGGTAATATGGAGGAAAGTTATTCGGTAGCTAATCTTGAATACTCTGCAAGAACATAGGACACATCCTCGGCATCTACCTTACCGTCACCATTGAGGTCGCCGAGATATTCCATATTCTTCTCGGTCACATAGTCGCTTTCGATATTTACGGAGTTTGCTGAATAGAACGCGAGCATTTTCGAGGCATCACGCGCATCGACCTTTCCATCTGTGTTGACATCGCCTTTCTCTTTGTCGCTGAAAATGGCAAACAACATATATGAGGAATCCTTTGCATCTATATGGCCATCACCGGAAATGTCTCCGTTTTCATCAACTTTCGCTCTCATCTCTGGCGTAAACGATAAAGCTATTCGTAAATAGGTTTTATTCTCTTCGTCCCAAATTTTAAGCGGATAGCTATTACGCTCTTCGCCAATAGAGAGTTCAGCCCAGCGCAACATAGGATAATATGCATCAAAAACATCTATATCTCCGTCGAGGTCAAAATCCCAGTCATACTTACCGTTCTGATATGAAGTGCAGAGTGCCGTTTTGTAAGCTTCTACACCTTCAAGGTAGGCTTGCTGCTCCTCCTCGGGAAGGTCTGTGAATTCAATGTCTTTTGGTCTTGTCGGGAATGTCGGGTACTCGTTTCTGGCGTTTGCCGCTGTCGGAAGAGCCATAGCCCCCGCTATGATTGCCGACATGATAACTGCTGTTTTTTTCATAGTATCAACTCCTTTTCTCCAAGCTTACGGGTGGTTTTTATGAATTTGGCTTTATGGTGATGACAGGGTCTTTGGGTACTTGCGAATCCCTGTACTCCATTTCCATTTCGATATGAGTTACATAATCATATTTTTTGTAGTAGAAAAGATAGTTCATAAGCCATGTACATTCCTTAGCGTTTACCCAGCCGTCCCCGTCCAGGTCGCAATGCCCTTCTATCCATTCAATTTGGCTTTCGGAGAACAGTCCTTTTGAATAGCCTGTCGACTTATCCGCATAAAAAGTAAATATGTAATAAATATCCATATATCCGACCGAGCCGTCCTGATCGGCATCGGGGAAGAGTTCACCCGAATCTATCTTTTTAAACAATGTAAGCAGAAATTCAGAATAGTCCTCTTCCTTTCTGTTGAGCGCTTCGTAGTATTGCTCGTAATTCTCGTCGTAATTATGTTTTATATTGCTCATATCGTTGCTGACTTTTTTAAACACATCGTCGGAAACTGGACGGTCTCCCACATACTCACGGGCTATCTCTTCGATAGTCTCGGCATCGGGAATCTCAACATTGTGGTATAGCATACTGTAAGTTATCACATAGACTGGTTTGTTGTTTGTTAGCCAATGTTCGGCTCTTTCAACTACTTCCTTATCAGGAAACATCTCATTGTAGTTAACAGGATATCTTCCAAATTGGTTTTTGTAGGTGTTGCAGGCTTTACACGCTTCAAATTCAATATCATCACAGATATCAAGCTTTCCGTCATCATTGAAATCGAAAGTGTATTCGAGTTCCCCTCTTTCATATTGCAACATCAACATATAAAAGCGGTCGTCTACAAGCATCGGAAATGTGGGGATACGATTACCGTCTTCGTCAACAGCAGGCAAAGCCTTTGCGACCGTAATCATTTCAGGCATTCTCATTATGATATTGGCTATCCGCTCTTCAATGTCCTCCGTGGTCGGAGCCAAGCACGTGACCGTCGGCGCAGTAGTCTGCACAGCAGCTGTCGTATCAACAGCCACCTCTGTCGTCCGAGATGCTACAGCTGTCGTGCGGCTGGCTTTCGTGGTCGAGCGTAACGTTGTTGTAGTCTTGCGAGTGGAAGAAGATATCGCAGTAGTTGTTACGGTAGTCTCCTGCTCCGTTGTCACAGTCTGCGGAGCGGTAGTGCTCGGAGAAGTTGGAGCGACCGTAGTCTCCGCCGAGGTGGTCTCGGTCTCAACTATTATTCCCGACTGGCTCGGAGTTGGCTTTTTCGGAGGTCTGAGTGCGAATGTCGTCAGTCCGACACTAAGTACAGCTGCCGTACCGACTCCGATTGCAAACGAACGAAGTATCATTGTCTTGCGGCGCTTTCGCTCGGCAATTATTACTTCTCCGCGAGCCATTATCTTTTTTGCCTTTTCCTCATATCTGTCCATTGCTCTCCCTCCTCTCCAGTTCTTCCTTCAAAGCTTGTTTTGCGCGGTATATGAGATTTGACACCTGACGGCTCGTTTTTCCCATCACCTTTGCAGCCTCCGCAGCCGTCATATCCTCAAAGAATGTCAGATACAGCACCTGCGAATACTCGCTTTTCAAAGCCTTGATAGCATGGTGAAGCCTGATGTTTTGTTCGTCCTTGATGTATTCTTCCTCGATATCCACTTCGTCTGAAAGATAGATGACGTCCTCTATCGGCACCACAGTGCCTTTTTTCAGCCGTTTCAGGTAGTTTAGCGCCGTATTCTTCCCAATAGTATAGAGCCATGTCTTAAACGAGTACTTCTGCTTGTAGACAGGTCTTGCCGTATAGAGCTTCAGGAAAGTTTCGTCGGCGGCTTCCTCAGAAATGTGGATATCGTTTACAACGGTGTTCAGGAAAAGCACGAGCTTGTCGTTATACTCACGAACGAGCTCAACAAATGCATCATTGTCACCATTCAGGAAACGGAGGTAGCTACCAGCACCGTTATCCATAGTTACTCCTTTTGTGAGAAACATATCCGAATTTGTTCTTCACTTATTATACAACTGTAACATAATGGTTTTCTCACTAAAATCATATATTTTTATTATTTAACTTTTATTTTATATCATAAAGCCTTCTCTGTCAATAGATAATAAAGCAGCGGCACCTAATAAGGTGCCGCCAGTGGATTTATGCTGACAGTGCAGTTGAGAGCCGCGAGTACTCAACGAGGACTGCCGTCGCATCGGAAGCGTCGATTTTTCCGTCTACGTTGTAGTCATAATTCATAAACGTGCATTCGAGAGAATCGTTTGTCTGAGACATATCCAAAAACAGGTCATAATGTGTTGACAGCCACGAATACTTGGAGAGTATTGCCGAAGCATCAATCGCGTCTATTCGACCGTCGCAGTTTATGTCTCCCGCACGGATCTTGTCGGTTAATTCTCCGTCGCCGTCCAAATCGATGTACAGTCCGAGCTCGCGGTCATTTTCAAATCCGATAAAGACATTATGAACAGAATTGAAGTAATAGATGTACTGATTGCCGAATCCGCCTGCCCTGCGTCCGTTCTCGTCGGTTTTAAGTCCGAGAGTCGTACAACCGCCGTATTCGTCGTTTATGTCGCCTTTGAGCAGGAAGCCGTTTTTCTCCTGAACTATCTCAATATTAGAGGCTCTGCCGTATATCATAAATAAGCATTGATCTGTATTATCAAGCTCGTCATTCAGACAGTATTCGATATGCCACCTCAACTCCTCACCGTTAGTCGAACGAATACTGCATTTATTATCGTATACCGTCACCTCTGAGGGCTGTTCATATGTTTCGATAGATAGTTTTGCACCGTTGTCCTGAACACTAACGTAATTTGTCAGCTCGGAATCAGAAACTACGACTCTCGACGTCTTTGCTACAATTTTATCAGCCTTGGTATAATAGATACGTGAATTCAAGCCTGTTAGATAGTCACCAAGCGGCAGAGACTCTCCCTCTTTGATAAAGCTGATATCATATGCAATTCTGCTTGTAGAGCTAACTGTAACCTTCTTTATATCGTAAACATCGGTATCAATACTCTGAGAAGGCGAGATAGCTCCCTTGTAGTTCAGCAGAGTATCGTCGTCTATCGCACCTATCAGCATTTCATCGTCTGAATCAATGCCATATGCGGGGATATAGATGTGTCGTGTCGTCGAATCAACGTAGATACAGCCCTTCTCATTGAAACCTGTATTGCCGTCACTGCCCGTGCCGTTTGAATCATGGGTAAGGATACACTTGTCGAAGGTGTTGTCGCCAAATTGCCACGAGCCATCAACTATCCCCATTCCCGTAACTGCGTGGAACATTTTGTGCGTCTGGAAAAACAGGACAAAATAGCGCTTTTCAGCCATACACTTCTCCGCGATATCCAATGTTCTGTCAACTTGCTCGCCGTAGGTAAGTGCGGTTATGAGGTAGTGGTCGAAGAGCTCGTATTCCGTGTGTACCTGCAAAGCCTGATAGTCTGTGAGCAGCTTGTTGATGTCGTCATTGTATACCACATCACTCAGCGTTTCCGCTCCCTGCTGAACATCTGACGGAGCAAAAACTCCGTTGTGGCACAGGACTTCAACAAGCGTTATCCCGAGACAGTTTCCTTTGTTGACAGCGCTATCGAAAGTTTGCTGCGGATTCAAGCCGCATTCGACATTTGTGCCTTTATCGAGCCATTCAGCATAGCTTGCTATCGGAACGGGTCTTTCCTCGTCGTGATAATAGTTCGGAACATTCAGAAGGTCTGTTTTAGCTCCGAGCGAATCGGCAATAGCGGAAAGGGAGTCCTCGCGCACTTCGTTTTCCTCGGCACTCACGGTAAAACCTTGGCTTGAAAGCAAAAGCAGGCTCGCGGTGAATAATGACAGTATCTTTTTCATACGTACACCTCCTATTATCGGATAGAATCGGCTATGGCTCTTATCTGCTCGGGCTCGACATTTTCAAACGAATAAACGGTCATTACTCCGTCCTTTTCATATGCCACGAATGCGAAATACTTGCCGTTCAGCTGCTGCTCGAACAGCTTTGCGGAATGTCCGTTGACCTCGATATCGCTCTCGGAAGCCTCTTTGCCTCCAGACGAGAAAAACTCCTTGTATTTATCTGGCTCAACAGGATTTTTCAGGTACGTCAGATTCATCGAGCTGTCCTTATACTCGAAGATAAACTGGATTATATATGGCTTGACATCGGGTTCGTTTTCATAGAAATATGCGGGGATATATTCGGGAGCCTCGGCGTTTATGCCCTCCTCACCGCATATCTCGACTATCCTGTCGCGACTGTAATCGTTGTTTATCTCGGTCGCCTCTGACGATGACGCGGGCTCGGGCTTCTCGCGGACTTGATGATACAGTGCGAACGCTCCTCCCGTAATAACGATAAGCGGAGCAATTATACCCGCTACCTTGGCAAGTGTGTGACGGCGGTATCTTTCCGTTCCGCTGACAGTCATTCCATTGCTGTAACCTCTCTCAGAGACCTTCGTTTCCTCTGCCTTTTTTATGCTTCGACTGAACAATTCCTGTCTCTGCCGAGAGGTCGTGAACTCAACAGCTTGGGAAAGCAATTCAATGGTTTCGTTATCGGCATTGTTGAGGATATCAAATAACTTCATATCATTCATAGCATATCCTCCTCCGTTATTCCGACGTCAGCAAGCAAAGCTTTCAGTCTTCTTATGGCTCTGGTGCAGCGCATTCGTACTGTAGCAGGATTCATCGAAACAATTTTCGCTATCTCCTTCGAGTTTCTCCCACAAAAGTACTTCTGAAACACAATAGTGCTGTCTGGTTCTCCGAGCTCAACTGTTTTCTGTATCAATATCCTTCTAAGCTCAGCTTTTTCCGATTCCGCCGAAACGTCGCTTCCACAGTCGGTATCACTAAGCTCATCTATTGAAGTTCCTTTGTATCTGTAACACAGACGCTTGTAATAATTGGCGGCATTCCGTCTTGCAACAGTGGCTATGAAACCTTTCAGGTCGCCGTCGAAACAGCTGCTGACGTTGTATCCCGAGTATATGTCAGCGAAGGTGTCACTCACACATTCGTCGATGTCCTCGCGGGCAGCGACACTCCGCAGCATTGAGAATACTATGGCATAGACGTAATTGATGTATTCGTCAAACAGCATTTTCTGGGCGGCATATTTTGAGACTTCGTAAGCTTTTCGGTAATCCTTATCTGTCATCAGCATTCTCCTTTCATTATTTCTACTCCTTGATTATATCATAAGTGCAACAAAAAATCTGTTATTTTTGATGATTTAACTTATATTATATGCTATAACCGCAACAGCCATAGACTCCAATATAGTTTCAGTAATTACTCATATCAATGAAAAAAGCAAGCGGCACTCGAAATGAGTGCCGCTGCTTTGGTAATGTCTTATCATTGCTCACAGTGTTCCCGTCAATGGTTTTCACAGCCATACTTTCAGACATCTCCTTTGTATCAGCATTTTCTGACATGATCCGTTCAGCGCCGGAGCCTTTGCTCCACATCTGCATTGTAACAGAAATCAGATGAAGTATCAACCTACATTTTTTCTAATAAGTGGACAAAAACAGCGTGAGCCCTTATGAAAGGTCCACGCTGTTCCGGTCCTGAGATCATACGCTACATATACTTTGCGAGCACTTCTCCTATCCTGCCCATACGCTGATAGGTTATGAACTTGCACACCCCGTCGGTGAACCTGCCGTACTTCCTGTAAAGCAGGTTGAAGAGCAGATACGGGACACGCTGCGACCTTGTACGCGGCAGTCTCCTGTAAATATTCTTCAGGCTGTAAACGTCCCTGTACACCTTCAGATACCCGTTATAGAGCTCTTCGGCTGACATACCGAGCGGTCTGAACACCACATGGGCGGTATTGTATTTCGAGAGGTCATGCGAGGTGATACGCCCCTCGCTGCTCATACGGTCGTACAGCGCCGTACCCGGATACGGCGTCAGGATATGCGAGGTCACGGTCTCGATACGGTTTTTCACTATCCATTTCACGGTCGCGTCGAACGTCTCTGCGGTATCGCCGTCGAGCCCGAACACGAAGCTGCCGTTTATCATTATCCCTCGTCTGTGTATCTCGCGGATCGCCTTTTCGTATTCCTTGGTGCTGTTCTGCACCTTATGGACGTTCTTCACCGACTCGTTATTGATGCTTTCAAATCCGATAAACAGGCTCTGGCACCCGCTCCTTCTCATCAGGTCGAGAAGCTCGGGGTCCTTGGCGGCATTTATCGAGACTGCCGCCTGCCATTTGAGCTTCATCGGCATGATAGCCTTCAGGAATTCCTTTGTCCACTTCGGATTGCCCGCAAAGTTGTCGTCGATGAACATTATATGCCTGCTCGACGTCATCTTTATCTCGCGGATAACATCGGGGACAGGGCGGTTGACGAACTGGTGCGCATCCGCGCTGTTGTAGCAGAAATCGCATCTGAACGGACAGCCGCGGCTCGTATGGATAACGCTTGTATACAGGTACTTGCTGCGGTCTATCATATCATATGCAGGCGAGACTATCTCCCCGCCGCTGAGCCTGCCGCAGTAATAGAGCTTTTTCAGCGTTCCGTTCTCGGCGTCGCTCACGATACGGTCCCACGTACCCTCTGCCGCCCCGACGCACAGGACATCGAACGCATCCTCGGGGACGGTCTCATAAGCGGTTGAGATATGTATCCCTCCCGCGACGACTATCGCTCCCCTCTCACGGAAGCGTTTTGCTATCTTTACAGCACGCGGCAGGGAATCGACCGTCACGGATATCCCGACGATATCAGGCTTGTCATCGTAGCAGATACGCTCGATGTTCTCATTCTCGAGTACAACGCGGTGCTTTCCGCGCAGGATGCCGGCAATGGTCAGCAGCCCGAGAGGAGGTGCCATATGCAGCTTCAGGTCGGTATCCATAGGACGCTTTATCATTCGCGGCTGAACGAGCTTAATATACATGGTATTCCCCCAATTATCATAGTATGCGGCTCTGTGTCTGTATTATCCGCTGCAAGAGCATTCCGTCATGATGTTGCTACAATTATATCCCAATCCGCAGATTTTGTCAACTGCGGCAGCGTGCTTCGCATAGGCAGATATACTCTCCCCTGCTGACCGCCCCCGCGTCGAGCTTGGCAAGCTTCAGCACCGCGAGTATTCAAGCCCTTATCTCTCAAGAATAATAATTGAGAAAGACAAGATTATGACAGAAAATGCTAATAAAACCTGTCATTACGGACGCGTTCTCACTACTTCAACGCCATTTCCAAAAAATCCTATAATAGCAAGGTTTTTCAATAATATCGGCAGAGCTGACGAGTTCGGCTCTGGTGTCCGTAACCTGTACAAGTACACCAAAATGTATTCAAACAGCGAGCCTTTGCTGTTTGAGGATGATGTGATTAAGGTAGAAATTCCATTAGGTTTTATCGCCAGTGGCGATAAAACGGCGATAAGTGGCGATAAAACAAAAAACAAAGAAATAAGCACGCAGGAGCAAGATATTCTCCAATATATCGGAGAGAACGGTTCTATCTCCAACTCTCAAGCCTGTGAATTGCTAAACCTAAAACCATCGAGAATCAGAGCTATATTTAGTACTATGTTAGATAAGGAACTAATCTATCCTATTGGTGAAAAGAAAAGCAGAAAATATATAATCAAAACAAAAAAATAACAGGAGTATGCCCACAAATTCTGTCCTTTATTTGTCCTTTACAAGTTACAAAAAGCTATAATAAAGGACAAGTTTTCAAAACAAGATAAAACACAAAATTCGCCGAAGATACGGGAAAAATCCCATATCACGGCAAGTTCAAAAATCTGAAAAATCTAGTTCGTACTTCTCAAGTTTCAGAAGGGCTGTCTTTTTATCCAGTCCGCCTGCATAACCTGTCAGACTTCCGTCCGCTCCGACAACTCTGTGACAGGGAATTATTATCGAGATAGGGTTATGTCCCACAGTACTGCCGACTGCCTGAGCCGACATATGCTCAGCACCTTGCTGATTTGCGATGATATTTGCTATCTCGCCATAGGTCATTGTCTGTCCGTAGGGTATCGTAAGAAGTATGTCGTATACTGCCTTTCGGAACGGCGTTGTGTGCAGACTTATAGGCGGAGTGAAGCTCGGCTCTTTTCCGCCAAAATAAATATCGAGCCAGTTGCAGGTCTGCATGAATATCGGCAGCTCTGCTTCGCTGCTTTCTTCAACAAGTTTATGGGGAAAGTACTTCTGCCCGTCGAACCATAAGCCTGTCAGTGCTTTGCCGTCACTGGCGAGGGTTATTCCGCCGAGGGGAGAGGTATAGTGAAATGTGTTATTCATTGTCTTTCTTATTGTTGACTTGATATTTCTATCAGTTCGTCCATCGTATATTCTTTATATCTGTTTGCAGAAAACATGGAATCTGTTGTGTCAGGAATATTCTTCATAGCTTTTTTCAAATCGATTTCCCGAGGCAATGATAAAATGTTTCCTTCTTCATCTTCCAGCTTTATTGCACAGAAGATAAACTCACCATTTTCAAGATCAAACTCAAAAAAATCCGAAACTTCAGTAGCTTCAACATCTAAAAAAACAGATTGTTTCTCAACAAATGTTTCATAAATTAGTTCCTTTAATGCTTTTTCGCTTATTTTAATAAGTCTTACTTTATCCTTATCCATATTATACTCCAATCATAGCTTTAGCACTGGTTTTATATTTCTATATCAATGCCTCAATTGTATTATACTGCATTATCGGCAAGAAATCAATGATAATGCATAGAAATTCTTGCCGATAAAAACTATACCACAGGTTTACTTGACATTTCCGTAATGCCGTGATATAATGATGTCAACACAAGGGAAAAGCTCCCGGAATTCTTACTAACGAAAGGGTGAAAACAATGAAAGCTATCATGAACAACGCTATGTCTGCATACATTTGTGCTTTTGATTTCCAGCAGTCAAGCTATTTCTTCCAGCAGGAGGATAATGGCTCAGTTTTGCTGCGCACAGGACAGAAAAGTGCTTGTTCAGTCACCCTGACAGGGTGAGCAGAGATAGTGTTACATTGCGACCATCTTCTGATAGAACATAGCCGTCTGTGTGCAGTATCAACTCACACAGGCGGTTTTTATTATTCTATTCAGAAAGGTGGTTATTTTTATGCCTATAGCAGCTCCGACTATCGATATGATAGCAACAGGCGCAAACATAAGAGCTTTGATAAAAGGCAAAGGACTCAAGGTGGCTGATGTTCAAACTATACTCGGGTTCAATACTCCGCAAGCCATATTCAAGTGGATGAGAGGGGATGCAATGCCCTCCATCGACAACATGGTAATACTGGCACATATACTTGATGTGCCTATTGACGAGATAATTATAACTAATTAGACACTCCCGCCCATGTCGGGCGGGGTGAGATAATTCCGCTTCGTCTAATGGTAGGACATCTGCTTCTGACGCAGAAGATGTAAGTTCGATTCTTTCAGCGGGAACCAGCGCCGAGCGGGCGCGCGCAGTTTCGCGGTTCATTTTTTCTGATTCGCAAATTATTTCCGCACATTAAGCCATATCTGATTTGCAGAATATACACAACGATGACTGTGTAGCCAAGTGGAAAGGCAATGGACTGCAACTCCATGAGCGCAGGTTCAAATCCTGTCACAGTCTCCATTATTGCCTCTGTAGCTCAGTTGGTAGAGCGCAGGTCCGAAGAACCTGGCGTCGCAAGTTCGACTCTTGCCGGAGGCACCATTCCGTTTCGTCTAATGGGCAGGACATCGGTCTTTGACTCCGATAATGGAAGTTCGAGCCTTCCAACGGGAACCACAAAAAACTATGAAAGGAATGATTATTATGAGCAGAAAATTAGCAAGTATACAAAGAATATGGAAGATAGAACCTATCGAAGGAGCTGACAGAATAGAGCTGGCTTATGTTCTTGGCTGGCAGTGCGTAGTAAACAAGGGACAGTTCAAGCCTATGGACTTAGCCGTATATTTTGAGATAGACAGCTTTATTCCCGTCAGAACTGAGTTTGAATTTCTGAGAGCGTCCAGCTACAAAAACACTGACATCATGGGTGAGGGATTCCGTCTGAAAACTCAAAAATTTCGAGGACAGGTATCGCAGGGACTTTTGCTGCCTATAAATATATTCCCCGAAATACCGACTGACATTGAACTCGGAGCAGATGTTACCGAAATACTCGGAGTCCGCAAGTGGGAGATAGAGGAGCGAGCAACCTCCGGCGGTACTGTCATAGGAAACCTGCCGAGAAGTATTCCTCATACCGATGAGACAAGAGTGCAGGCTGCACCTGAGCTCATAAAGGAGTTCACAGGACTTGAGTACTACATCAGCACCAAAATGGACGGCAGTTCCCACTCTATCAGTATAGATGAAGACGGTTTCCATGTTACAGGTCATAACTACGAGTACAAGGATGACGGCAACAGCGATTTCTACAAGCTTGTCAACGATCGCGGCTACAAGGAAAAACTCGAAGCCTTTATGGGAAAAGAAGGACTTACTTCTATCACCGTACAAGGAGAGCTTTGCGCTCCGGGTATACAGCAGAACCGTCTGAAGCTCAAAAGACCTGAGTGGTATGTTTTCACTGTAATGGAGAACGGCAAGCGTGTCGGGCTTGAAAGAATGCTTGAAATATGCAGTGAACTGGAGTTCACGACTGTTCCGATAGAAGAGGTCGGTACAGACCTGCCTGCTAAATACCCAACCGTTGAAGCTCTGCTTGAACGAGCAGACGGAAACTATCCCAACGGCGGTAAAAAAGAAGGTATCGTTATTCGTCCTACTGAGCCTATATACAGCAGCAATATAGGTGCTGAACTGAGTATGAAGGTGGTAAGCAACAGGTATCTGCTGAAAAATGATGACTGAAATCCAATTCAACCATTTATTGGTATTCTGAAAATTTCAATAATATTTCATGATTCTCTTGATTTTTGCCTCGATATTGTATTAAATACAATTTCGAGGCGTTAATCGTGACTTTTACGCCAACTAAATTTGATAAAACAACAGCAGCTCCTTTCGGGATCTACCCGTATAATCAGAGCTGCTTTGGTCATTTTTTCGGTAGAGACGCGCCGATCCAACCACTTATTTACCACTTATTGGCATTGAAAATTGCCCCAAATCACTTGAAGATGCTAAAAGTGAAGCTTCAAAAATCGCCGAAATACAGCCATTTTCGCATTTTACTAAAAGCTGCCGAAAGGCTCGGGATTTTTTCAATTCCCGTACGGGTCACCAACGCCTATAATAAGTGTATAAAGCATTTGTTCCACGTGGAACATAGTGGTCGCATAAGCCTAACCGGTAAGGCAGCAGTTTGCTAAACTGTGAGTAATCGGAGCATTCCGATGTCTGAGTTCAAGTCTCAGTGCGACCGCCAATCAAAACAAGCTGTCACAAATTTTGCGATGTCCATTTTTTCTCCAATCCAAAGGTTTTTATATGTCGTAAACTTGCTCGAGTAGTCGATCTTTATTTATTTTAATTTTAAAAATATAGTGTTTTTCATTGAAGTCTAATTCATAATCAATAAATGCTTCCTCCAGCAATTTAATTATCATTTCCTTATAATTATTTATTTTTTCAGGAATGTGTATACTTTGTATTTCAAAGCTTTTCTCTGGGTTATCATTTAATATATTACATCTTTCAGTTGGATGTGCAGCCATGTAGCAAATCTCGTCATTCCATATTAAAAAAAACATTCCAGGATGATCATAATCAATGCCAAATGTTATAAATATATAAACATTATTTTCTCTATCATATCTATATGCATTAAAAGGTATCTTTTCAAGACCATACTTATCTCGAATAGAAATACATTCTTTTAAGGTCGGTATTATTATTGTTTCAAACGACATAGAAACCTCCTTGTTTTAAACAATCAACAATGCTATCCTTAATGCTTCCGCAATTGTGAGCGGATAAATTCATTTCGCTGAAAAAGCCAATATCATAGTACATATTATCACCTTCTGCATTTGGCATTTGAATACCAAGTAACAGCCTTCTTCAATACACAAATTATATCATAGCATCGCTGTCTTGTCCAGTCAATGCAAGTCCAATTATTGAAAAAAACCTCCGAATATGGTATAATTATGAAAATTACAGAAAGGCGGTGCGGTCTGAACTATGATAATACTGATAACAGGAGCTTCTCACACGGGAAAGACGCTTCTCGCACAGAAGCTGCTTGAAAAATACAAGTACCCCTACCTGTCCATAGACCACCTGAAAATGGGACTGATAAGAAGCGGTCAGACCGAGCTCACGCCATACGATGACGACAAGCTGACGGCGTACCTCTGGGACATTCTGAAAGAAATGATAAAGACCGCCGTTGAGAACAATCAGAACCTCATTGTCGAGGGCTGTTATATTCCCTTTGACTGGCAGGACAGCTTCGATGCGGACTATCTTTCTCAGATAAAATACATCTGTCTTGTTATGAGTGAAAGCTACATAAACCGCCGTTTCAGCGACATTGTCAGCTGCGGGAACGTTATCGAAAAGAGGCTCTTCAACGATATCGACATCGAGGAGATAAAGCAGGACAATCAGGAGTACCTCCGCGGCTGTATCAGTCACGGGCTCGAATATTTCCTGATAGACGGCGAGTACGATCTGGAGAGGTGCGGCATATGAGCGACCCATGGGAAGAAATAAGCCTTGACGACTATCCCCTCCCCAACGGCAAGGCTCTTGTAAGACTTGATTTTAAGAAAGACGAGGTGTAATATGTCAATTTTATCGAAATTATTCGGCAATAAAAAGCCTGAAAGAGAGTTCAAAGTCGTTCACGACAAATACTGTGACTTTACCGATACGGACGACGTTTCAGAGTATAAAGGCACAGTGAAGTGGCACAATTATGACTGCGACATTGTACTTGATGTTGATGAATACCCAAGCGAGAACCCAACCATTGAAAAAGCTCTCGCCGTGTTCCATATGCTTTACGAAAACATGGAGAACTGGGACAGAAAGGTCAAGGAATGTGCCGCGGCTGAATTTATGGACGAAAACGGTATGGTCGAGATATGGGGCGACGGCAAAGAGGACAATGTTCCGCCAATGCCAAAGGAAGGCTTCATAAATAATCTCGATGTTTTTGAAATACATATTAAAGAAAACGGTGAGCTCACATTCAGGATACCTGCCGACGGACTGTTCACCGACCACGAACTTGTGATCGAAACAGATATCAGCGGCGAGAATATGACCTGTTCGCTGTGCGGATAGATCAATATAAATACACCTGACACAACAAGCCACAATCATCATAATCACACTAAGGAGGGCATTATGGAATACATCAGAGTTACAAAGGAAAACATCGAAAGCGAGCACATCTGCTGTGCTATCTCCAACAACAAGGATATACAGGTCTCGTCCAAGAAGGCGTGGCTATCGGAGCGCTTTGACGACGGTCTTGTGTTCCTGAAAAGCACCGAGCGCGGCAAGTGCTTCATCGAGTACATACCTGCCGAAAATGCGTGGAATCCGCTCGTTGCCGAGGGGTATATGTACATCGACTGCCTGTGGGTATCGGGCTCATTCAAGGGACACGGCTACTCAAACGACCTGCTGAACGCCTGTATCGAGGACAGCAAAGCAAAAGGCAAAAAGGGACTTTGTATCCTGTCGTCCGCAAAGAAGAAGCCTTTCCTCGCAGACCCGAAGTTCCTGAAATACAAGGGCTTTTCTGTCTGTGACGAGGCTGATAACGGCGTACAGCTGTGGTATCTGCCGTTCACCGACGATACAAAGCCGCCGAGGTTCAGGGACTGCGCCAAGCACCCGCACATCGACGAGCAGGGCTACGTCCTCTACTACACGAGCCAGTGTCCGTTCAATGCGAAGTATGTTCCCATAGTAGAGCAAACTGCAAAAGAGCTCGGCGTGCCGTTCAAAGCTGTCCACATCGAAAATAAGGAAGACGCGCAGAACGCGCCTACTCCCATAACCACTTACGCGCTGTTCTACAACGGCGAATACCTGACCAACGAACAGATGAACGACAAGAAATTCATCAAGCTCATTGAAAATCAGAAATAAACGCAAAAAGGAACTGCCGCAATTATCGCAGCAGTTCCTTTTCATTTTATCAGTTGCAGTACCAGAAGGAAGTACCCTCACCTGCGCCCTCTACGGCGTCGTACCAGTAAGCGTTGTTGTCAGCGGCTAAGAAGTCTACCGAGCCTGTGCCGTTCTCATACTCGATATCGTCGCTGATGAGCTGACCGTCCTCGGTGTACGTGAAGTGCTGCTTTGTGCAGTTGCTGTATGTTACAGTAACGCCCTCGTTAGAGCTTGAAACCGTACCGCTCATCTTCCAGATAGTCGTCTCGCAGGCACTGCTGCCCCAAGAAATATCAATGCAAGCCTCAGTCTGGCTGATGCAGTTTACTGTCATCATAGCGCGGCCGTTTGTGTAGTTGCCGATGAAGTTCATCATGGGATTCTGTCCGTCGCTTGCTGTTGCCTCCGATGCATTATTGTAGGGGTAGCAGAACTGATAGCCCGAGTAATACGTCACCTTGTCAGGACCGTTGTCCTTCGTTACGGGAACGACCTCGATGACCCAGCAAGCAAATCCGGTGTCGGGAGCAGCGCCCTTTTCGCAGCTGAGTATCTGTGCGCCGCTGCCTACAAGCTCTCTTACATTTGCGATAGCAGTTTCTCTGTGGATGCCGATTTTGTCAGCATTTGCGCTGCTTGCAGCAGTCGTATCAATATCAGCAGCCTTTGCGCTCGTCTGCTCAGCCTGCGCGTTATTAACAGCGGTTGTGGTCTTGTTCTCAGCCTTATCATTCTTTGCAGACGCTGCTGTTGTTGAAGCGGAAGTTGTAACAGCCACGTTAGCAGCGGGAGCCGAAGATGCGGGGACGTCAGTGCCGCAGCCTGTCAGCAG
>Ga0310691_10003018_pt1 | contig 20950 bp, 20 predicted proteins | sample 176DNAGHGlowgp2_FD_203887 | JGI IMG/M metagenome (GOLD analysis project Ga0310691, IMG submission 203887) | Sheep rumen microbial communities from Palmerston North, Manawatu-Wanganui, New Zealand - 1766 DNA GHGlow gp2 (v2) (version 2) | ecosystem: Host-associated > Mammals > Digestive system >...
GTTCATCGAGGGAGAATGGGAGAACGTCAATACGCTTCTTTCGGAGCTTACGAACGAGACATTCCCCTGATTTATTTGAATATAAATGGAACGGCACAGGATTTGGTTTCCTGTGCCGTTTTTTTTTAGTTTTCAGCTATTTTCCAGTTGAGCCGTGCCCTCCAGTACCCCTGTCGCTTTCACTAAGCTCGTCTGTTACGTCGATTATTATTTTGGCCATCTTCGTCGGGACCATCTGTCCGATTCTGTCACCTACCTTGTACGGAGACCTTTTCGTATGGTCCTCCTCGTGAAGTATGGACCTGAATAGTTCCCTTGCCTGTATTGCAGCTATCTTCGGGTCGGTACCTTCAGCCATTTCGTCTATCAGCAGTGCGCTTGCCATTGACGATGCAAGTGTTTTCAGTGAGTCCCTGCATTTGAAGGAGAAAACGATTTCTCCACGGTATATGGCCGTGTCTGCGATTCCTACATGGTTTGCGAGATAAAGCTCGGTGTTCCTATTGGAAGAGCGAGGGAAAAGCAGTATTCCATGTTCATTGTCAGTCTCAAGTGCAAGACCGGTATGGTAGATGAACATGTCATTCTCCTCGTTGTATTCTATGCTTGTGACATAAATGTCCATCCCGATGTCTCCTTCGTGGGCATATGTCGGTATTGTTGCCTCTGGCACAAGCTTCTTGAGCTTGACATGTACTTGCTCTATCATTTCTTGAACTGTGTGTATGTCATTTCATTTGCCATCCTTACGATTGTTGCAAGTGTTCCTGCATGGAACCTTGTCTGCGGGTCTTGCAAGTCCATGTCATTCACTGTCATGGCCTCGACCTCATCAAGGTCGAATGTGATACCGCATTCCTGTGCCATGGCAAGAGAGTGCAGTCCTGTCCTGATTGATGGAAGGTCGTTGTCATATTTGAAGAGGATGCCCCTCTTCTCTATTTCCCATGCGTTGTCGTTCGGTATAAGCTTCACAGCCTTTGCGATATGGTGGAGAAGACATACCTTGACGATTTTCTCCTTCGGTACGCGTTTTTCCTCAGGAAGAAGTTCGTTCAACTTGACAGCATATGGAGTCAGTACCATAACGATGGTATCTAGGAGCGTGCCTTCAGTTGCAAGTCCTTCCTCGTTATTGTTCTTGAAAGGAGCATTCATGAGTTTTTCTCCGTATTTTTCCTTTAGACATTCAGTATCGATGCCTATATTGCCAAGCGCCTTGAAGAAGCGTGCAAGGCTTTTCTCTTTCTGTTCCTGTGTCATGATGTTGTAGTTTTTATGGATTACGGTGCAAATATATGTTAATTTTTTGTAAAAACAAATAAAAGGGGCCTGTTTTTTTATTCAGGCCCCCAAAAAGATTCAAGCAAAAAGATTCAAAGACATTAGCTGTTAACCAGTTCCTCATATGCCTTCGCCCTGTCTGCGCATACAACGTCGATTGCATATTTCGGTACGATGTCGTCATGAAGATTCTTCTGCAGCCTGTGCAGCATGTCCCTGTCATTTGCAAGCATATTGATGTACTTTCCCCACTGTTTGTGGTTCTTGCTACTGTCAACAAGCAGGCAGTTGCCGTTTTCGTCGATTTTTCCTCCGAATCCAATCATTGGCTTTGCATCAATGGTGTAGGCTCCGTAGTTTTGTGCAATGAGGGCTGTGTTCGTGAATGCGCACTCGATTGTCTTGAGCTGTGACTTCATCAGGTTGAAGATATTCTCCTTGAGCGGTGCAAGAAGCACGTCAACGTTTGAGTAGTGAGTGGCATATCTGGTGATGTCCCTTGTCCACATCCTTCTGTAGGCCTCATCAGTGAACGGGTCGTCAGTGTCCTTGAAGAACTGCATGAGGAACTCCTTGTGCTTGTCTGACACAATCCTGTAGTTGTCGGTGATTAGCTTCTCATATTCGTACCATACACTCTCCTGTGGTGTTATCGGCCTTGTCTCTACCCTGTCCTCGTCCTTGTAGTAGATTGTCCTTGTACCGTTTGTGTCGAACCCACAGAGTACGAACTGTACCTTGTTCGTGTCGACTTGTTTAGGCAGTGTTCCAAGGAGCTCGATGTCCTTCCAGTGTGAAGAACCGCAGATGATTCCAACCCTGAGCCTGTCAATCTCGGGTGTCTTTGGCTCTGAGAACTGTTTCTCAGCCGGGTTGATTGCATTGGGGAACACCTTTACGTTCTTGTTGTACTTCCTGAGCTCGGCCGCATATATTGGCGTTGTAGTCGTAACCATGTCTGCCTGCCTCAAGTGTTCGATGATAGGCTCATGCCATTTCTCCTTCTTCGCAGACAAGGCCATTGGGTGGTCATTACCAAGGAAGAAGTTGTCATCAACGTCTACGATTACCTTTAGCCCAAGGAACTTCATCATCTTAATAAGTGTTCCCTGTTTGTCTAGCTGTTTGTGGATGTGCACAATCTGATACTGCTTCAGGAACTCCTCTAGTCCTTCCTTTGGGAGTTCGTAAACGATGTCAACGTCGAACTTGTCAGGATATGCCTCGTTGAGGAATACATGAGGGTCTACGCTCCTGAACTTTCCGCAACCGTACTTGTCACTTGGGATGACAAGCATCTTTATCTTATTTTCCATATATGGTTTGGTATTACGATTAAAATTTAACCTATATGGAAAACAACCAAAGAAAAAGGAGGCTGTTTAGGCCTCCTTGTTGTGTACGTTACCTTTCTTTATTAATTTTGCTTCATAAAGGTCTCCGTTCTTTGCAAGGAACTTGAATCCGGTTCCGGTTGCAAACATTGCATCAAGCTTCGGCGCCTGTGCTGATTCCTGAAGCATCTTCTTTGACAGTGCGCTGATATGTTTCCTAACGCTCTCGTCGACAATCATACGAATCATGGAGTAGTCGATTCCTCCCTGCACAGGGTATGATTCCTGGACCTTCGGCTGTGAAGGGGCGGCATACTCCTCGCTGATTTGCCTCTTGGCAGTCTCGAACATGCTGTCGTCTATTACAGGAGTCTCATCAATCTTGTTGTTCCTGAACGACTCTAGTATTTCCCTTGGGAGCTTAGAGTTCTGGTTAATGGACTTTCTAGCCTGTGGCGCCCTTTGAGCCTGTATGTTCATTGCGGGAGACGCCTCCAGCAATGGCTCAGGCGAATTTATGGAAGTGTCGATTGTCGACCTGTTTGACGATGCAATTTGGTTCATCTTACCGTCCATCTCCATTATCTTCCTTGACCTTGTCATGGCTTCGTTCAGCCTCTTGAGGGCCTCGCTGTTTAGTTCTTGGTTTGCCATCTATCTGTTAACTTCTTCTATTAGTGTTAGGATAACCGTAGTCATCAGGCTCGAAATCAGTATAATCGACATCATAATCATCATAACTTGCTTTTGCTGTCTGTGCATCCCTCTCTGCCTCTGCCCTTGACCATATGTCGTCATCGAACCTGTTGGTCTCTCCACTTGTGTCGTCGATGTTCTTGGCATACTGTGCATACTTGCGGCTGTTAGGCTGTGACGTGTATACGTTCTTCTTCCACTGCTGTGTAGCACCAACCTGCCCGTTTGCTCCTGCAATTTTTGACTTCGGGGCGTTCATCCTTGTCTGGAACTCAGCCCTTGTCCTCTCGAGTGGGCTCATCTCCCTGTCGTCAAACTTGGCATTGTCAATGAATGTCTTCATCGAGCGGTCTCCGTCATAGTTGTAGAGGTCGGGAGCTATCGTAAACTGCTTGTTCTTGTATGGAGTCCATGCCGAGATTCTGTCAAGCCTGAAGAACTTCCACTTTGGAGCTCCTCTCCTTGTATCTCCCTGAGTCTGGAATGCCCTTACAACCGGGTATCCCTTCTTCGTGGTTCCGACAGCAACGGGCATGATGACTCTCGTACCTTCGTGAGGGGCCTCTTGTTCGTCGTTGTACCTTATCCTCACGTAGTACCTGTTTCTGATGGCATCAAGTGCCTGGTCAGTTGTTATGGACTCTCCGATGAGAGACTTTATCATTTTCCTAAGTCCAAGCATTGCTCTCTTCTCTTTTGAAGGCTCAGGTCTCCGGTATCCATACAAATTATAGCTGCCGGAGACCTAATCCAAATGTTAAAACCGTTATTTTATTACTGCTTGCCCTTCAGCCTGGTTCATCTCAGTGCTGATGAGATTGAGACCGTAAGGCTTCTCTCTTGAATAGAGAGACCTGACAACAGCCCTTCTCCTTCCTCCGATGCCTTCTCTTCCCTCAATGTCGTAGAGTCCTCCGATTGGCTCAGAGTCAGTTGACACTGTGTTAAAGTTGCTGTAGTCGATTGTATGGGTGTCCTTCGTACAGTCAGGTGTCCAGGCCAAGTGTCCGCTTCCGGCTCTTCCCTTGCCTTTTACATCTCCTGTGGCCTTCGCATTGTCATGAGTAGGGCCATACATCTTGTCCTGACTAGCATTTGTGTAGTCATTCCTAGTAATCTGTTCCTTCCTTGCAGTAATGCCTCTTGTCTCAAGGCATGTCTGACCATTTATGATTGTGCCTTCCATATCTTTTTTTTTATTTTATTCTTTATGAATGTTAGCTAAGCTTGAATTCCTGTTGAATCTCATATTCAGTCTCTATTAAGTGCTTTGAGTAAGCCCTGTTCTTTTCCCACCTGTTCCTCTTAAGTGTCATCTGCCTCATTGCCGCACCTATGTTGTCAAGCGGAGTGATATCTTCCCATTTCCTGGTTCCTGTGCTTTCTGCCATCATGCATTCTCCTTAAGTATGAGGACTTGCTCCTCGCTTATTGATATCTTCCTCCTGCATTCGCTTACGCTTGCAGGCTTTATGTCATTCACGTTTGACGGTTTTTTGGCAGATGCCGGCTTTGGAGGCTTAACAGGACTTACCTTCTCCTGTTTCCTTGCCTTCTCGACCCCCTTCTTAAGAAGCTGGTGAAGCGGCTCTCCTCCGTATAGCTGGTACTGGATTGTGTTAGGGGAGAACTTGTTCTGTCTGTGGAGGATTACCTTGGCATTGTTGACGCTTATGGTATCCCCGCTTGCATTGTCATAAGGTCCTTCCTTCTTGTCACGGGCAAGCCTCTTAAGGACTCTTCCTCCCTGTACGGTATCGACATAGTTCTTGTAGAGGTCATTCATTGCCTTGAAGACCTTCTTCATGTTCTGAGGTATCTGTATCTGCCTTTTGCTGACCTCTTCCCTGTCCTCCCTTATTATCAGTGCCATCTTTTAAAATCTGTTTGTCCTATTGACTGTATAATTTTGAGGAGTAATCTCATCTGCAATCTTGTCTGAGTCTACTGGGTTTGGGAATTTCTCCTCCCCATCCTTCTTGCTGTGTATCAGTACTGCACTTGGAGATGTAGCTGCTTCCGAGCCGAATTGCCTGACGTTGTCATCTCCGTCAAGCATTACGGCATCTGAGTCATCCTCGAACAACCGTGCCATCTGAGATTCGTCAATCAGTATTCTTTTCATATTAGTAGTTAACAACTTGCTTATAAATAGAGAGTTTTAGGCTATTTATTATGGAAGAATAAAAATGAGTATGTCCAACCTTCAACAGAATAATTTCCACGATTTCAGGGTATTGGTCAACAAGGATGAGTATTGGGACCTTTTCTTGTGCAAGGACAACCAGTTCCTGTACAGGTCCTATAACGGCATTTATGACGGATGCCTTATATCATCCATTGACTTCGGGGACGAGTCATGCATTGGTGATGAAGGATGGATACATGGGAAATATGGCTATTCATGGAGCGGAGCTGTCGTCAAGGAGCAGAAGCTCACCAACATTTCCTATGTCGGTTTCGATAATGGCCTTTACACGTTCAGGAAGGACAGGATTACGAACAAGGAATTCACAGAGCTGTTCGGGTCAAAGGAGTATCATATCCTTCAGGGAGACACAAGGCTGAGGCTTCACAGGGTTAGCGGAAACACCCTTCAGTATGACTATCCTCTTTCAATTGAGGACGGATATGCGAAGTTTAACGGAGGGTTCTATCAGGGATTCTTTAAGACCGAGTGCGGAAAGTATGAGGTCCTACCATCGAGTTTCGATGACGGACAGACAATTCATGTCGAGATGACGCTAAGGCCGTGTGACCTTGAGCCTGAGTCTGACAGGACGATAAACGACAAGTATCCTGAGAATAAGGGTATATTTTTCTACATCGGAACCAGGGCTGAGAACAAGTTCGTCTATCTCTATGACAAGGATGATGTTGACGGGCTTGAGCAGTGTCTTGAGCTTGGCGTTGATGATTTCGTCGAGGACGGTGAGATTTCAAAGGAAGACTACATCATAGGTAACTTCTATGACGTTGACCCTGAGTTTGTCGAGAGTCCGAACCAATTCGAGCTTGGTGACTACACCGACTATGTCTACTATGAGTTTGGTGAACCTGACCCTGACGAGGCTATCGACGAAATGGACGACTATGTGGACGGCCTTGTCCCTGACAAGAGAACGCTTTTTACAAGCGGATATGTACATGACTGTCTGTGCTGGGAGGAAGATGAGGAGGGGGAGGACTATATCCTAATTCCATTTTTCAGGGGATGCTCATGCCCGGTAAGGTACAGGAAAGTACCCAAGCCGAAACCTTCAGGTACGACTGATGAGGATTATCTGTTCGGCAACGGATACATCTCTGACTTCGATGGTCTTGACTATGACACTGACTACGTGGAGCCTGAGCTTGACATTACAGACTTCGAGTACTATACGGCTAACGGGCTTTCACTTTCTGAGGCGAATCAGTACTATTTCTACACGGACAACAAATTCCTCATGTTCGACAGGACGAAGGACGGAATGACCGTAAATAAGTGGGTTGACGGAACGATGTACATGTACAGCGGCAGAAGGAACAAGTTCAAGGGAAACCTGTTCATTTATATGAACAGGACAAAGACCGGATATACCGTTCACAACATCGACGAGCTCATCGACAAGGATGCAAATGAATATAACCCATATGTTTCACTATATGGCAATGCATTTGCCCTCAGGATTACTGAAGAAGGGGCTATAGGGTACAGGTATCTTGTTGAAGACTGTTCAATATCAGGAAGGGACAAGACATCCATAATCGAGGGATATTCCAATGACGGAGTAATAAAGAACTGTGAATGGAATACGGTGAATATAAGGTTCGACTTCTACGGAAATAAGATGAGACTGCTTTTCTATGTAAACGGAAGGCTTGTTTACATAACGTCGGAACTTCCGAAGATTGACCTTAGGGCACTTAACGACATCTATGACAAACAGGAAGGGGTTCCATACAACATTTCAATAGGAGGAGGCACACAGGGACTGCTTGAGACAATCCAGCCGAACTACATGCTGAACCCGACCAGGGTATATCCTCTTGAGAGATACTTCTGCGGCTCGTTCATCGGATACATAAAGTCGTTCAGGATATATGACTGCCAGATGGAGTTCCTTGACATTGATAATAACTTCAAGGTCGAAAACCATCATTCTACATAGACGTTAAGCCCGAAGAAGTCATCGATGACTCCAAGCTTCAGTGCTGCCTTATAGGCCGTGTTCTTGCCACGCGAGAACTCGGTCTTCGTCTTATATTTGAGAGCCTCCTTCTCAATGTTCTCGTATGTCCAGTATCCGTTCTTGTGCTGTTTCTGCCTGACAAGCCAGTCCATCTCATCAATGTAGCCATATCTGTATGCAGCAAGGAATGCCGTGAGGTTGCCTTTCCTGAATTCATCCTTCGTGGAGTATTTCCTTGCTTCGTCCATTATGTTTTCCCTGATTTTCCAATAGCCTTTCGGATGTTTCATTTTTGGCGGATTTATAGTGATTTTCAGCTATAATTAGCTGTATTTTAGTTATCAAGTATCTTCGGTTGGGTATTTATTGTCAAGACTAAGGAATTATAAAAAATAATACTGAATAACTATGGCTAATGGCTTGTATTTTTACAAACTGGTATCTCCATATCCTGAGGACATCACGAAGAACTGCAAGTTGACAATCAACGAGATTGACAGTAACTTCCTGACGCTTAAGGATGCTGATATCAAGTCGTTTGAATTTGACAGGGAGAACAAGCTTCTGGTCTTGACAAGGAACAATGGCGAGGTTCTCGTTGCAAGTCTCAGTTCTGTCACCTATGACCTGAGTGTTTCGACTGAGGACAGTTCTGAAGGCCTGACAATGACCATCAGATATGACGGTCCTATGGGTGAGGAAACTGTCACTATAGACGGTATTGTCACTAGGGAAAACCTTAAGGACGTTATCGGTTCCGAGATTCTAACGAAGGTCATCACAGACGGAACGCTTGTTGGAGACGGAACGATTGACAATCCTCTTGGCCTTGCTCCTGGAGAGAAGACTGGAATGTATGCCCCTGTAATAAAGTTCATCGACGTCACTGCAGGTGAGCATCTCCCCATTGTTTCTAGGGCTGGAACTAGGTTTGTTACTGCTGAGTATCTCAGTGTATACGGATACCTGTATAATTGGGATGCCGTCAAGATAATCAAGCAGGTACTTGAAGACGAGGGACGAGGATGGAGGATTCCTACCAAGGAGGACTGGGACAAATTGCTGAACTCAATCGAGCCTTGTGAATACAGGAATCATGAATCAACCGACTGTCACAAGGAACTCGGAAAGGTTAGCGGAAAATACCTCAAGACTGCCTGCGGATGGATTGAGCAGGAAGAGTGCGACTGTCTGTCCGTCGGAGGAAACAGCAGGATTATAGTAGTTGACGAGGATGACCCAGGAGATATGTATGACCCTTCTGGAATTGACAAGTACGGTTTCTCAATTTATCCTTCCGGAGTGGGTGAGAAGACTGTGACCGGAGGAGTAAGGACGGATGGCTACAAGGAGCTGTCCTATTTCTGGACTGACACGCATATTTGCAACGACGAAAACCAGGACCTCTATGTGAAGGTATTCAAGAGCAACAAGGGCGGAGTCGTACAGGAGGCTGAATGTACCGACAGGCTTTTCAGCATACGCCTTGTCAAGGACTACACTGGAGGTAACTACTTCGGAAGCGAGATTATCGGAGGAAATGTCTATAACACAAGTCTTTCACAGAACACGAGGCAGGTGTGGACGACATGCAACCTGTACATGACGAACGGCCTTACTCCAGTAAGCGAGGGAGAGAACTTCAACTACTGCGAGCCAAACAACGGTGACATAGACATCATAAAGAAGGTGTTCTTCATCAATGAGTGGAACGGCTCATACTGGGAGAAGAAGCTCCTCGTAGACGGCGATACGTTCGTAATCAACGAGAGTGCTCCAAGCGGAGAGACGATATACAACCTCGAGTATAGGGTACAGAAGGACGACGAGTGCAACTATGAGCTTGTCCCTACTGATGATACGACCACTGAGAACGTCCTGAGGGTTGTCATACCGATGATTGAGGCCATAGACGCAAAGGTCGAGGCTGAGACAGAGAGGGCTGTGGCTGCTGAGCATGCTCTTGACGAGAAGATTAATGCTGAGACTGCACGCGCAACTGAGGCAGAGCAGGCACTTGATTCGAAGATTGACACGGAGACACAAAGGGCTAAGGCTGCTGAGCAGACTCTTGACGAGAAGATTGACGCTGAGACTGCACGCGCAACTGAGGCTGAGGATGTTCTTGATGAGAAGATTTCTGCTGAGACAGAGAGGGCTGAGGCTGCCGAGCATACTCTTGACGAGAAGATTAATGCTGAGACTGTACGCGCAACTGAGAAGGAAAACCAGATTGAGGCCGCACTCAATGCCGAGATTGTAAGGTCAACCACCAAGGATGAGGAACATGATGGTAAGATTTCCTCTCTCGAAGACAGGATGCTTGTCACGAACACGACATATGTGTTCAAGTTTGACAAGGAGAACGGCGGTGTCACGGTTCCTGCTGTCGGAGGACAGGAGGAGGATGCGCTTAAGATAATCTTCGACGGAAACCTCGGTGAATTCTAAGCTTTAAATAAAACAGATTAAACGATGGATAAGAGATTACAATTCTTACATCACGGTTCGCAGTTTTCAACAAGGGAGGATGCCATCCAGTATGCTCTTACTGAGATTAACAGGGGCTATTTCTCCCTCTATGCCGAGCCTATTGTGATGAAGTACGGGGAAGATACCGAGAATCCACACGTCATACTTGGAATTGGTGCTGCCACGAATGACAGCGGCATCATATCAAATAACAAGGTTTGCTTCATCGACGTTGCAAAGACAGATGAGGAAATTGAAGAGCTCTGGGAAGCCATTGAAAGGCTCAAGATGGTAGTTCTTGACACAGATACCGTTGACCTGAACATTGACGAGAGCGGGGAACACCCAGTTCTTTCAGCAAATGTGAAGGTTCCTGAGAACAGGATTTTCGACGGCGTAGTCAGGAACAATATAATCATTCCTGGGTCAGACGGCATCTACACATATGTGAACCTTGAGTATGACGAGGAGGAGGAAAAGTTCATCTTCACCATAAACGGAGATTCCAAGGAAATCGCGCTTCCAAAAGAGGACTATGTGACCGGAGGCTCATATGACATCAGGGACGAGTCGCTCCATCTTTTAAGGAAGGGAGGAACTGATGTTGTGATACCGCTCGGTCAGCTCATCGACGAGTGGACTGTTGAAAATCCGTCAACAAGCCCAATCGTACTAAATAAGGAACATATCGTATATGATGAAGGGCACGAGCCTCCATATCAGGACGTCCTGTCTGCTGATGTAACCTTGTCAGAGCATGAGTTCAACATCATTGAGAAAGCTGATGGTGGAAAGTCCCTCTTTGTCAAGGGAACTGCTGACAATATCATATATTTCAGCGGGAATACTCCTACGGACGTTCAGGCTGCAATCAATACCCACGCAAGCGAAATCGCAGCTAATGCACAGGCAATCTCTGATGAGGCCCAGACTGCAAGGAACGCAGAGACAATACTTACAAACAAGATTGGAAGCGGATTCACAGATGATGTCCATGATAATGTCACTGCTAAGTTCAACGGCCTTTCAGGCTCAGTGAACACATTATCACAGGATGTGTCTTCACTTTCAGGCGATGTTTCAGGTGCATTACGGGATATTGAGACCGTTTCAGGAAACGTTGCATCCGAAATTGCAAGGGCCACACAGAAGGACAATGAACTTGATAATGCAATCTCAGGACTTTCAGACACAATCTCAGCCGAAAAATCAAGGGCTGAAAGCGCAGAAACACAGATTAAGAACTCCGTTTCAGCACTTTCATCTGAGACACTGAATGCTGTAGATGTACTTGAGGAAGCAGACACTGACATCAGAAATGACCTGAATTCTGAAACTACGAGGGCAACGAATGCCGAGCAGGCCCTTGCAACAAGGCTTACAAACGTAGAGACAGGACTGACACAGGAGTCTATAAGGGCACAAGCCTCTGAAAATAGCCTAGATGAAGCAATTAATGCAGAGAAATTGAGGTCTCAGACTGAGGATGCTAGGATAAGCGGTCTCCTGACAGCGGAGGTTGAAAGGGCACAGACTGCCGAGAATACCATCAGCGGAAATTTGGCTAGTGAGATTACAAGGTCAACTGCAAAGGATGAAGAGCTTCAGAGTGGCTTGAGCAATGAGATTGCAAGGGCTACCGCCGCTGAGCAGGAAATAAGTGCAATGAGTGTTGCAAAGACGGTGACCGTCGCTTCAACGAATACGGTTGATATGCAGTCAACTTCAGGTGCCGGAGGTTATAACATTTCAGCGAATGTCAAGGTGTCGACCGATGCCGACAACATCGTGAAGGTTGACGGGACGCATGAAGGACTGTTTGCAAAGGTTGACCTGACTTATAATGATGTGTCAAACAAGCTGACTCTCATTACCTCGAACGGCAGCAAGGATATTCCTCTTCTTGGAGCTTCAATCATCGAGAATATAAGCTATGATGAAGGTAACAAGCAGCTTGTCATCAAGTACATCGTGGCCGGACAGGCAGGCTCACAGACATTGAATGTTCCTGTAGGAGACCTGTTCAATCCAGTGACTGTATCGCAGGTTACAACCGGAGCAGTACAGCTTCACGCAGAGACGCTTACCGGTGGAGAGACTGAGCTATCGGCAACGCTTCTCTTCTCAGGCCATGAGGATAACCTTGCAGAGAATGACAACGGTGCGCTGTATGTTCCAAGCAGCTCTGTGACCAAGTTAAGCTCTGCGGTCACACTTGAGATAATCGAGCCTCTGACAGGACTTACTGACAAGGTCTCAAACATCATAGAAGGTGCCGGCCTAAATCAGTCTGGAGAATATCAGAGACATATCGGTGCAAACTACATCAGCGGCGCTGAAAGTATTGACCAGGCAACATCGCTTCTCGACGTGGCCTTGAAGACAGTCTATGAGAATCCTAAGCTTCCTGATGTCGGAGTGACTCATTCAGTGACGATGTCAGCCACTACAGGTAGCACTCCTGAGATACTCAGCTATGTAAGGCTTGCAATGGCAAGCGGACAGACAGGAATCGATGATGTAGCAATCGACAGTACGATAGCATCACAGCTTGAAGACAACCTTCTCAGGTCGCTTCATTATAACGGAAACGATGGAGAACAGTATAATGGTCTGTATTTCAACGGTTCTGTCGACTATGGCGTGATTGAAGGTGCTGAACCATAATAAAAAAAAAAATATGGCTGGCGGAATTCAAAACCGCCAGCCTTCAAGCAAGACTAAATAAAGATAACTGAAAAAGATAAACGATGAGAACATTACAGCTAAAAAGGTTCGACAGGGTTTTCTCAAAAAGAGAGGTTGCTATTGAAAATATCAATACGCAGGCTCCAAACCTGAAGGACGGTGAGCCTATCGTTGCATCATACTATAAGGACCAGGAGCATACCGAGATTGCATATGTAATCGGCCTTAAGGTTGAGAAGGAAGGCGGAGTATCCAGCATGTTCACAATGGATGCAGCAGACCTTGAGGAGAAGATTGAGTCTCTTTCTGGAACAATCGAAAGCGGACTGACATATATGTCATCTGTCACACAGGTCACTGCTGCCACATACACCTCTGCAACAACGGATACTTACAAGAACAACACGAACAGCCCTGACAGCGACAGCGAGTTCAGGATTATGTTCACCCCAGTTGTTAGCGACACTTCAACCGTGCCAGTATCAATCGGAGACATCAAGGCAGGAACAACTGCAGCACAGCTCAAGCAGTATTCAGTTTCCAAGATTCTTGACGATATCATCTTCAAGACAATCTATCCGACGATTACAAGGAATCCGAGTGCCGCTATTACAGTATCTCCAACTAGCATCATCGACCTCAGTTCAGGAACAACTGAAGGCGCAAGCGTTAATATTACAACAACGTATACGAACGGACAAGCTAAACTGATGATTGACGGTGCAGAACCAACTGGAAATACAAGCGCAGCATATACAGGAACCGTTGTAGTAAGCGGTGCTCAGCAAGGTACTGTTACTGGGTCAACATATACTGGTATGACAGAGCCTGGAACTTACACATTCAAGCTTACTGCCGCATATGGTGAGGGAACTCTGCTTCATGATTCAAAGGGAGGAACCGGAGAGACTGGACAGATTGACGTATTTACGTCCACAACGGCAACCGCAACAACGAAGCAGGCAAACCCGCATGCAGCTGGAAGCGTAACAGCACAGACTTCTGCAAGGACAACGTTTGCAACATTTGTGAACAGTGGAGCAACATATTCAACAAACGTCTCAAGGCTTCCTATCAGGGCTTGGGGAGCAGCAACTTGGATGGAAATATCGAGGAGCGATGTGACAGATGTACAGCCACTGCTCATTGAGGTTCCTTCAGGAAGGACTCTTGCAAAGGTTGCTGTACTAAACCCGAACAAGCCAGCTACTGCAGAGACTAGCTATGATACGATACTTTATCAGGCAGGTACTACTGGAACTCAGAAGATTGTGTCTAACGGGACTACAAGCCGTGCAGGAAGAACTTATAACAAGTACAAGTCAGCAAACGGAGCTACGTTTGCAGGAAATTTCCAATACCTAATCAAGATTAACTAATACATACGACCATGGCAAGAGATAAATCAAGTTATATTAGTTTTCCAACGCCGTTGGAAATGGGTAGCTCACAGCCACTTGACGGAAGGGTGGTCGTAGCTAAGGCAGAAGACTTATGGAATGCTGAAACATGGACATACGCTGGACAGTATACCAATGTCTACAAGGGTATGATTGTGTCTATCGAGAGCGGTGACACTTCCGGTCATAGCGCAGGAGACATCTTTGAGTATATTGGCGAAAATGGTGATAATTTATCTGGTGTAACAAATAAAGAAAACTGGAAGCTTATTGCGACAACGCATGGAGGACAAATTGAGAGTGAAGTAAGCAATATCCTAAGCAACAGCGGAGCAGGCCTTAAACCAGATGGTACATACAGTGCAGATACTCAGGCTCCTTACATCAGTGATGCATCAAACCTTGCAGAGGCTGATAGTTTGATTGCAAACGCCCTTTCAGGAGCTGTTCAGACAATTCCTCATTTTACAAGTGGGGATAGTGGAAGCGGAAGTGTGTCATTCGATTCTGGAACTAAGATTCTGACACTTACATGGAAAGAGAATAACATTGACAAGTCTGCTTCAACCACAATCAATGCTGAGTCTTATGTGTTTGAAAGCACTGCTACAAAAGTAAAAAATGTGGCATTTACTACAATCAAGCCTGAAAGTGGCCCGATACAGATTAGCGCAAACGTTGACGAGATTGACTGTGGAAAATATACAGGTACTGACAGGTCATAATTGAAAAAATCAAAATAAAAAATGAGAAGCACCGTTTAAAAGCGGTGCTTCTTTGTTTAAAAACCATCTTTATCGGAACTGACTACTCCCACAGTTTAAACTGTGGGGTTCTTGGGACAGGCTTGCAATACTATGCTACCTTATGTCCACAAAGGGATAGTCCTTCCCTCTCTATATTCCTAGCAGCATTCAAATCCCTGTCATGATGTGTCCCACATTCAGGGCAAGTCCATTCCCTAACCATTAGGTTCTTGACTTTTTCCTCCTTGTGGCCACATACAGAACAAGTTTGACTACTTGCAAACCATTGGTCTATCTTTACAAGATTGTCACACTTGTATGCAAGCATGCTTAGGAACATACCCCATCCACAGTCAGATATTGATTGCGCAAGGTGATGGTTCTTCTGCATACCTTTCACGTTCAAAGTCTCAACGCAGACGGTAGAATAGTTCTGTGAAATCCAATTGCTTACTTTATGCAAATAGTCCTGTCTTTGGAATGCGATATGCTCATGCAGTTTTGCCACTTGCTTAACTGCCTTCTTCCAATTATTTGACTGCTCTTCTCTTTTCTTTCCCTGTTGGTATCTTCTGCTAGCAGTCCTTTGCAATACCCTCAGTTTCCTGAGATTGTGCTTAAGGTATTTTTGGTTTTCAAATACCTTTCCGTCACTAAGCACTGCGAAGTCCTTTATGCCGATATCAATACCGACAGACTTGCCATTATCTAATTTCTTCCTATCATCAGTCTCATACAGAATCGATATGGAATACCTATCTGTTGATGTATGGGTGATGGTATAGGACTTGATTTTTCCATCTATTTGTTTGTTATGTCCCTTGAAAATTCTGATAGTTCCAAGTTTAGCCACTTTCACAGTCCAATTGTCATAGTCAATAGTGCAAGCAACTGGTATTCTGAAACTATCCTTTACTCCCTTCTTCTTGAACTTTGGAAAACCGCTACCGCCTTTTCTAAAGAAATTTGCGTATGCTGTATCAAGGTTTCTTATTGCTTGCTGTAACGCCTGGCTTGGTGCATCCTTCAAGAAAGGTAGTTCAGACTTGAGCTGTGGAAGTTGGTTAATCAAGTCAAATGCTGAGATGTTAACGCCACTTGTCTTATATGCACTAATCTTCCTGTCCAGCATTGTGTTATACACAAGTCTGCAACACCCACAAGTCTGCTTAATTTGCACCTTCTGAGTTTTGCTTGGATTTAGTTCATATTTGATGGCTCTCAGCATTAGTTAAACTTTTGATTTTCTATGTAATTCTTAATTGTTTCTTCATTTATGCACCCTATTGTTTCACAGTAGTAACTCCTTGTCCAAAGGCATGGCAGCTTTCTTTTCAAGTGTGGAAACTCATCCCTCAATATCCTGCTACTTTTGCCCTTAAGGTTTTTCACAATCAGATGTATTGGTATTGTTGGTGTACCTTTAAGGAAGATGTGTATATGGTCAGGCATTACTTCCATAGTCTCAATAGTACACCCACTTTCTTCCGCAATATGTGTCAACACTTCCTTCAACCTTGTATCTACTCCGTCAACAAGTACTTTCCTTCTGTACTTGGGACACCATATGATGTGGTAGTTAATATTTACAACCGAAGTTGTGTTGTGCTTAAGCTTCTTCATACATTAGTTAAATATATACTAATCTACTTTTTTATGCAAATATATTCCAATTTTTCCAATTAACCAAATAGTATATGTTTTTTTTTTTATTCTGCTTTCATCCAACCATTGAAATGGTTGGTTTTCCCGCAGAAAAATCATAATTTCTTAATCTACAGTTTCTATCATAGTCCTCTGGATATCGTCATATGCATATCCTCCTGTTGACGGTGTCATTTCAGGAAGTTTCTTGAAATAGAACCTGAGGTCTTTTCCAAGTTCAACAAGGTCAGATATCCTCTTAGGAATCTTGTTATCGGAGTAGAAATCGTCAATCTCATCTTCTGTGAGCTCCATGAGTGCTTCATTGTATTTGGCATCTAGTTCCTTGAAGATGATGTCGTCTTCCTGTTTCTTCTTTTCCCTGTATTCTTGGACGATGGAATCCCAGTCAATACCGCATTCCTCGACGAACGGTGGTACTTCTCCAACTTTCTCCCAGAACTCGACCTCCTTCATCTCAGGTGTCATTAGAGCCTCATATGTATCCTGGTCCTCTGGCTTGTTCGGGATTCCGCTTACAAGTGCAGCCTCGCTTTCAGTGAAGCTCTTCCTGTCCTTTGGATTCGTGATGAGGGCAGTGTTCCTTATGTCAGTCGAGAAACATACAAGGAGAGGCTTAACTCGTTTGTTGAACTGGTCGATGTATTTCTCAACATTGTACTCAAGCCCTTCATACTGGTCGCACATAATCTCTTCATCAGTATCTATGATTTCCTGTGGAACAATCTTACAATTGAGTATTATCTCGTCCTCACTGTAGAACTTGTTTCCGTACTTGTCCTTGCCGATGTCCATCCTTGTCATGTTCGAACCGGAATCCTTGTCCTTGTAGAGCTTCTCGATTTCAGACGTAACCTCAAGGTCTGTGCCGTCATTCGCCCTGACATAGTAGTGCGTGACCCTCTTAACGTCAGAGTGTGAACGTTTGAATCCAGTGTTGATGTAGTAGATTGTATCTCCCATGTTCACATCCAGTCCTTCCTTGATAGCAAGCTCATACCATGCCTGCCTTGATTTCTTGGACCCGCTCTTCGTAACCTTGGAGCAGTCGTCGATGTATTCCTTGATGGACTTCTTGATATTTCCCTTGGAAGCGATGTCCCTTATTGGAATCTGATAGTTGTATATCCTCTCGATGTAGTCATAGTACCTGTCAAGGAACTCCTTACCCTTGTTGTGCAGGAGCAGGACTACGCCGTCATCGATGAATTTTTCAAGATAACCGCTCATTTTCCTTGACTTGATGGTATTTCCGACTTTCTTGATACTACCGTCAGGCATAAGGTCGGCATAGTTCTTCCTTCCGAACTGGATACATGCGTCACAGTACTCGTCGATTCCAAGACCGCTCTTGTTGACACCTCCGTTCCATGCCTGGTTGAAATACATGTCCTCGAACTCGGCAACGTCAGCCTCGACCTTGGTGTATGCCTTTCCCTCCTTGCTGTTTCTTCCTCTTCCGTTGGAAATGTACGGATGTTCGTCTGTATACCTGAACTCGGCAGGCATTTGGAAATTGAAGCCTAGCTAGCCATCGGTGTTGCTTACCACGTTCATCCCGAGGGCGTTAACAAATGTTCCGTCCAGAGAGATGTCGTACACAACACCGATGCCTTGGCTTTCCTCCATTTTTTTTACGTTAATACTTGTCATTTTTATCACAGTGGTTTGTCTTTGTGCAAATATATGTTTTTTTCTTCTATTAAGCAAAAATTTTTTTCCTTAAAAACTGTATTCCAGCACGGCAAGTTTTTGATGCCTTTGAAACATCAAAGCCATTCAGCTCGCTGAGATATGAATTTATTATACTCTTATCACTACAGTTCAGGATAGGAAGTACAACTCTATCAACTATACCTGCTTTAAGCCATTTGGCGTATTTGACTGCTGTTTCCTTATCGATTGATATTTCTACTGGTTTGTCATCTTCTATTTTTCCTGTATAATATTCAAGTTTTGTGTTGTTATCTATCTCACTTGGCTTTATTTTTTCTTGCTTGTCATTAAACAAACTATGGTCCTCAGTTACTGAAACGCTCATGTTACCTTCGGTAATGTTATAGATTTGTTTTGACGTTTTATGACGATATATGTAATTCGGAGATACCCAACCGCTTCTGCAAAGTACCTTGAATCCCTTCTCAGACGCATCATATTCCCTTCCGAACACGTCGGTATTCGATTCTTTGTCATCGAAAAGCTCAGAAATCGGTTTGATATCAATCAGGCCGTTCTTATCATACTTTATGAAAAGTGGAGTATCACCAGTTACGCTATCTCCGACAACTGGCTGATAATCAATGCTTTTGAAGTGACTAATCATCAGTCTCAGCTGCATTCTTCCAAGGCATGTGGTCCTTTCTGCAGCAAGGTCGTCTCCCCATGGGAACAGTCCTGGTGAACCTGCTGAGCCGAAATAGCTGTTTGCCAGTGTCTTCACCTGACTTTGCTTCTTGTCTGCAAGGGAAGTCTCAGCTTTCCATTTCATGACCTCGTCAGATATGGCCTTCCTTTCCTTTGCTGACCCTACGAAAGTCTCAAGCCTTGCCTTGACAAGGTCTGCCTTCTTACCATATTCTTTTTTAAGGCCTTTGTACAATTCCCTAGTGGTAAGAACATATTCAAGGAACTTGTTGAGTACTCCGCTTCCGTCAACCATATTAGGTATGTTCCACGTAAGTATGGTAGCTGGATAAAGCGAGTTGAAGTCAAGTTTGACGATTCTGTCCTTATATCCCATCTGGAGTAGTCTGCTGAGTCCTCCGGTGAACTTCCTGTTCTTTCCAAGGGATGGAACTGCAAGGTCGTTCTCATAGCTCCATGCGAGCATGATAAGCTTCCATATGCCTGCAGTTCCCATTGTTGCTGCTCTTGGGAACGTTGTCGGAAGCCACTTTCCTATAAGGAAGTTTGTCTCGTTTAGTTTCTCCTCAACCTTGTCCGTTTCCCACAGGTCATCGAGAAGGTATCGTTCCACGACATATTTGCCGCTGACGGCCTCATATCCTTCTTCTAACGGCCTTTTATCCGTTATACGGTACCAGTCTCCATTGGAGTCATTAAAGGCGATTACAGGGCATTTTTCGGCGTATGTGGAGGTGATTTTATCACCCGGTACATACACACGGTTGTCCTTCTTCATGTTGAGGTACTTGGTGACATACTTAAGGTTTGACGACTTCATGTTTGAGTCTGTTGCCTGTGCCCTTCTTGCCGCATGCAGAGAATCCAGGACATTGTGGCCCCATATGACAGTAGGATAGAAGTATTCTACCTCTCCTCCAAGTTTGAGTACGGTTTCCTTGGTCTTTTTGTATATTGGGTGTGACATGAAGAGTTCTGACACCTCTTCCATGCTTGTTCCAAGGATTCTGCATCTTTCTATGAGGAAGTTCCAGTCGAAGTTTTCCGAGTTATGACCGACAACAATGTCAGGCTTTAGTTCACTGAGAATTTTGATAAACTCACATATTGCCTTAAGCTCATTCTCATTCTTTTCCTTCTCGGTTTTACCTTCGATTTCAAGTATTTTATGGTATCCTCTGTTGGTCCATATACCAATCTGCTCGATATGGTGAATCTTAGGGTTTAGTCCCTCAGTCTCAAGGTCGAATATGAACCTATGTAGTTCTCCATATGAGTTATACCCCTTGAACAGTCTCTTTCCTGTGTATATCATATACTGCTCAGTGGGCGTAATCTTAAGGTAAGGGCTTTCTGTGTCAGGTCCCTTCCTTTCTTTGTCCTTCTTGCTTTCCTTTGGATATAATGGAAGCCCTCCTTCCTGGAAGAATGACATGAATTCCCTGTATGACATCGCCTCCTTGGCATAGAAAAGGTATTTGTAGCCATTCTCGATTCTCTCATTTCTTCCGTGGATTGAAGACGTGTCCAGCCTCTTTACCCACATCCTGTGCCTTCTCAGGGAGGCTGCCATCTCATCCTTGTTTCCTCCGAACAGTTCTTCTCCTGCCAGTTCCTTGGCCCATACGAATGGCCTAAAACCGTCCTTGTGGATTCGCTTTACACCTTTCTCGTCGACGTAGATGACGCTGACGTCAGGACTCATGAAATCAGTTTCAATGGAAATAATCCTCTCCATCGGGTCGTGACCGTTCAGGAATGACTCTATTACCTCGTGGGTAATCTCTCTTGTTGTCTGTTTTTGTTCCATAATTCCAAAAATTTAAAGCGGCCATAACAGGCTGCATCATTTTTTGATTTTAGCAAATATATGTTAAAAGAAATTAAAAAACAAAAAATTGTTGGAACTATTTAACTAAAAGGCTTATTTTGAGATGTATCACTATATGACAAAGGGGAGTACTCTTCCAATCCTAAGGCTTGAGCTTATTGACGATGGGAGGCATGACTTCCATAAGTTCCATAATGCTGTTCAGAACGCGGATATTACGTTTACCATGGTCAATGCGGACACCAACATTACGAAGGTGGCCAAGGGTAAGTGTTATATAAAGAAGAGGGAGGTAGAC
>Ga0310691_10003022_pt1 | contig 20924 bp, 10 predicted proteins | sample 176DNAGHGlowgp2_FD_203887 | JGI IMG/M metagenome (GOLD analysis project Ga0310691, IMG submission 203887) | Sheep rumen microbial communities from Palmerston North, Manawatu-Wanganui, New Zealand - 1766 DNA GHGlow gp2 (v2) (version 2) | ecosystem: Host-associated > Mammals > Digestive system >...
CCCCCCCCAAACCTGCAAACACCATGTATCCGCGTGGCGAGGTCCACGAGGCACCATCGCTGAACTCGTTCGACTGCAGACCGTTGTCTACAAAGAAATTGCTGGTCTTGCCCGTCTTAGGGTCCAGACGGCACAGACCATGGTCGGTACCTATCCAGAGACGACCGGCATGGTCCTGTTCGATGGAGGCGATGCCATTGTCTGACAGTCCGCTCTCTACGGCCAGTCGTTTGATTTGCCGTTTGTTGAGGTCGTAGCACAGCAGGCCGTCATTAGTACCGATGTAGAGGGTGCCGTTATACTCCTTGGCAATGCGGGCTGCCGTGCCATAGCACAGACAGTTCTCGCCGAAGGCGCTCGTCCAGTTTTCTGTTGTCATGTCCATACAGCAGACGCCCATCGTTGTGGCGACATAGATGTGTCTGCCGTCGGCAGAGAGGGAGAGCTGCGAGAGATAGTCATTGGTGATGCTGTTGATTTTGCGGTCTTCGGGAGCCTTGGGGTGCTGGGTATAGGCTTTTATTTCGCCAGTTTCTGGGTTGAGGCGTAAGAGTCCCTGACCCATCGTTGCCAACCAGAGCTGTCCTTTGGGGTCGCAGAGGATGTCGAAAATGCTGACGTCGGGACCTTGTGGCAGACGGTAGGGGTGGTAGGTCAATGTCTTGCGGTCTATCCAGCCGCAACCTTCTCTGTAGCTGCCTATCCAGATATTACCTTTCTTGTCTTCACACGAACCCAGCACTGTGGCGGGGAAGTTCTCCTTGAAGTGCTTGACCATTTGGAAGTTCTCGTCCTGTACATATAGTCCGTCTCGGTCGGTACCTGTCCAGCGCCATCCTTGATGGTCGCCGGTGACAGCGGTCATACAGGCATTACCCAACACGTTGCGAGAACCTAACTTCGGTCCCATATAGCCAAAACCCATGGCATGGCCGGGCTGCATGAAGATTCCTTTCTGCAGCAGTCCCAGCCAGACGTTGCCGTTCTGGTCTTCGCAGATGGAGTAGACCTTGGCGGTGCTCAGGTCTACCTCACGACTATAGTAGGGGTTGTCTATCAGTCGGCCGTTCTGCGGATTGTAGATACCGAGTCCCATACCGTCGTAGCCCAGCATCAGATGACCGCGATTGTTGAAATAGAGTACGGAGATGTGGCGGTTGCCCGTACCTTCTATATGTGTGGCGATGCCATTGTCTAACCGGAATAGTCCGCGGTTGGTGGTGGCAACGTATATCCTTCCGTTGTCGCCCTGGCAGACATCAAGGATGCCATTGCGCATGTCGTCCTCCTGGAAATAGCGATTGATGTTTTTACCGTCCCAGCACCAGAGACCTTGCGACTCGGTGGCTATCCAGATGTGCTGCCAACGGTCTTCCATAATGCGGTGTACACCCTTCAGGTCCGTGAAGACACCATCCATCTCGTAGGCTTCGCGGTGTCCTTTCATCTGGAGCATTCCGTGGCCGGAGGTACCGATGAGTATGTCGCCATTCTTACGTTCCAGCAGACTGGTCACATAGCATGGAACGGGCTTTTTCTTCAGATCGTAGGTGGTAATGGTGCGGAAGCGCTGGCCGTCAAACACCTGGAGGGCACCATACATGCCAATGAAAAAACGGCCGTTTCTGTCCTGCGTCATACAGTTGACGTAGTTGCTGGCCATACCGAGGTTCTGGCGCGCCTCTTTCTTAAATGTGCGGAATTGATAACCGTCGTAGCGGTTCAGTCCGTTACGCGTGGCTACCCAGATAAAACCGTCTCTGTCCAAATAGATTTGTGTGGTATAGCTGCTCGACATCTGTTTGTCAGCGTCGAAGAGTTTGCCCATTTGGGCGTTAGCAGTAATAACGTTCGCTAAGCACAGTAGTGCAAGTAGAACTTTGTGTGTCATAGTTTGTTTCAAGTTACAAAAACACTGCAAAGATATTACTTTCCGATGAAATTGCCAAAGAAATGTTACAAAAAATAAAGTTTATGTAATATAAATATTTGTACGTATGCGTGATATAGTCTACTTTTGCAGCGTAAAATCGCATAGCATTGCAAAAATAGCTTTTTTATAAGTTACTTAATTTAGTAGTTTTGGTATGTATTAATGGGTGAGAGGGTGACGGGATGTCATCCTCTTGTTCCCGAAAGACAAACCAGGCAAAAAACACTGATGAGTGGCAGTATAAACGGCTGTATAAGCATTGTTATTAAAGGTTTTTTAGATAGTGTTACAAAATATAAAATTCGTGTTACAAACAATAAATGTATTAATAAATAAAAGCGTTACCTTTGCAGCGTGAATAACTAACTTATTATCAATTTATGCAAAAAACAGAGAACTAACAACGAGTGGCAACACTCACCATCGAGAACAACTAACTTAGTAAAATAACGTACAACTATGAATCAAATTCTGACAAAATGAAGAATCTAAAACAATTGCTCAGACGAACTGTTTCCGTGATTCTTGTCATGACGGCGTTCTGCACGACCATGCAGGCTCAGAACGGCATCACGGTAACGGGTACAGTCACAGACGGTACAGCAGACCCCTTGATTGGCGCTTCAGTCATTGTGAAGGGTAAGCCATCGCTGGGTACCGTGACTGATTTTGATGGTAACTTCAAACTGAATGTACCTTCAGAGTCGACAGTACTCGTGGTTTCCTATGTTGGTATGTCCAGCAAGGAGATTAAAATTGGCAAGCAGCGCAACTTCAAGGTGACCCTGCAAGACGACACTCAGCTGGAGGAAGTCGTTGTCGTAGGTTTCGGTCAGCAGAAGAAAGCCTCTGTGGTCGGTGCTATCACCCAAACCACTGGTGAGGTCTTGGAGCGCGCAGCAGGTATTGGTAGTGTGGGTGCAGCCCTGACAGGTAACCTCCCCGGTGTTGCTACCATCGCTTCTACCGGTCAGCCCGGTGAGGAAGATCCGCGTATCTACATTCGTGGTGCTGCTGCCTGGAATACCGATGCTCAACCGCTGATCCTCGTGGATGGTGTGAAGCGTGAGATTAAGTCTGTCGACATTACCTCAGTAGCTACCATCTCTGTGTTGAAGGATGCTTCAGCTACCGCCGTTTACGGTGTGGAAGGTGCTAACGGTGTTATTCTGATTACTACCAAGCGTGGTCAGGAAGGTAAGGCTCGTATAGATGTTGGTTTCAATGCTACGTTGAAGACGGTGTCAAAGCTGCCTCGTAAGTATGACTCTTACGATGGTTATATGTACCGCAACCAGGCCATTGAGAATGAACTGGCCATCGGCGGTGCAGCATCATGGGCCTACTATCGTCCTCAGACCTTTATTAATAACTTCCGCAATCAGGACTATACTGTTAGGCCCAATCACGATGCCAACGGAAACTACCTCGGCGATTATAGTCAGGCAGAACGTTATCCCAATATTGACTGGCAGGATGAAATGTTCAGAAGTACGGCCATGTCTTATAATACCAACCTGAATATTTCAGGTGGTACGAAGGCTGTTAAATACTTCGTTTCATTTGACTACCAGAACGAGGGCGATATGACGAAGATTTGGGATAACCACCAGGGATATGAGGGCGGTTATTCTTACAATCGTCTGAATGTGCGTTCAAACCTGGATTTCCAGATTACAAAAACTACACAGTTCAAAGTGAACTTGGCTGGTTCGAATGCTCAGCAGAAGACTCCGCGTTATTATTATGGTAATAGCGGTGAGTATTTCCAGCAGCAGATGTGGGCTGGTGCTTACGGTATGCCACCCAACGTGTTCCCCGTACAGTTCTCAGATAATTCTTGGGGTTACTATCCATTGGTGTCTAACGTTGCCAACTCTCCCCAGAATGTTGCTATGTCAGGTTATGAGTTGAAGACCATTACACGTATCTTCACCGACTTTGCTTTGGAGCAAAACCTCGATTTCATAACCAAGGGACTTGTCGCCCGTGGTACCATCTCATGGGATAACCAGTTTAATGAGGGATCACGTGGTATCGACCAGGCCGGCGGTGGACACGCAGCAAAGAGAATGTATATGATTCCCGAGGATGGTGTGCTCCGTCCTGAGACACAGATTTTCTCTGAAACGGGTTTTGATTTCTATGAAAAGGTTGACTGGTCTACTGTTGCTGGTAGCGTAAGCAGCACTAACCGCGCTACAGAAATGTCGCTGCAACTCTTCTGGGGTCGCCAGTTCGGTAAGCATAACGTTACGCTGATGGGTAACTGGAAGCGTCGTATCAATGCAGGTAATGCTGAACTTGAATGGCGTCGTGAGGACTGGGTGTTCCGTACTACCTATGATTATGGTGGCAAGTACTTCGCTGAGTTCAACGGTGCTTACAACGGTTCACAGAAGTTCTCTCCCGATAACCGCTTCGCTTTCTTCTGTTCTGGAGCTGCCGGTTGGATGCTCTCAGAAGAGCCTTTCATGAAGAAACTGAAGGAGAAGAGAATTATTGATATGTTCAAGATTCGTGGTTCTATCGGTGAAATCGGTGATGATAACGCTGGTAATCGTTGGGCTTTCTTGAATCAGTGGGCTGTATTAAATAAGGTACACATGACACTGACGGATGGTGAGAGTCCCTACCAGGGTTATAAGGAGTCTGTTATTGCTGCTCCTGACTTGAAGTGGGCAACCGTGCTGAAGAAGAACCTCGGTTTCGACTATGCTTTCCTCGGTGGTATGTTTGCTGGTAGCTTCGACTGGTTCCGCGATGACCGTAAGGATATCTTCGTTTCCGGTGGCAACCGTTCTGTACCTTCTTATTATGGTGCGTGGACAACTCCGGATATCAACAAGGGTGAAATCAAAAACTCTGGTTTCGAGTTTGAGCTTCGTTTCAACAAGGTGCTGAAGAATGGTATGCGTTTTTGGGCAAATGCCAACTACACCTATGCTCACAATGAAATCAAGCTGAAGGATGACCCCGCACTGCTGCCTTCTTACCGTAGAGCACAGGGCTATTCTCAGGGTCAGTATACTTCTTTCATTGACAATGGTTATATCGGTTCTTATGATGAACTCTATAGCTCTCCAAAGCGTGAGAAGGATGATACACAGGTGCTGATTGGTGACCACTATATCGTTGACTTCAACGCTGATGGTGTCGTCGATGAGACTTATGACCAGGCTCCTTATGGTTACACAGGTAACCCGGAGCATACCTACAATGCTACCATCGGTTGGGAATGGAAGGGATTCAGCTGTTTCGCTCAGCTCTATGGTGTAACGGGTGTAACACGTGATGTTGGTCTGGCTTCCTTTAACAATAAACTGCTGACCGTATTCGATAATGGTGACTGGTGGAATCCTATTGATGGTAATGGCGATGTTGTCGTTCCACGCTTTACCACACAGGTGGCCTACAACGATGGTACACAGTATCTCTATGACGGTTCTTATCTCCGTCTGAAGAATGTGGAGGTTGCTTATACATGGACAAAGGGATGGATTAAGAAGCTCGGTTTCTCAAGTCTGAAGATTTACCTCAATGGTAACAACCTCTTCCTGATTACCAAGATGCCAGATGACCGTGAAAGTAACTACGGTTGGAGCGGTGGCGGTGGTGCTTATCCTACTGTTAGACGTTTTAACCTCGGTTTCAAGCTTAACATTTAATCGCATATACTATTATGAAATATATAAATAATGTAAAGTCCCTTTTGTGCGGGTCGTTGCTTCTCATTGCTGGAAGTACTTCTTTTACTTCTTGCAAAGACTGGTTGGATAAGGATCCTGACTCTATCGTGGCTGAGGATGAAGCATTCAAAAACTTCCGCAATTTCCAGGGATATATAGAGGAGATGTATTCCTTGGTTCCCAGCAAGGAAATGGTCAACTATTGTACCGCATGGAACTTCGGTGACGATGCTGTGCACAATCCTGAAGGCTACGCACACATGGATCATCAGGTTGACCTGGGTAACTATCGTAACTGGTACACTAATAACCAGTGTTGGCTGAACGGTAGCAGAAGTTCTCTTTGGAGAAACTCATGGTACTGCATCCGTAAGTGCAACATAGGTATAGAGAATATTAACTCGCTCGTTGGAACGGATGAAGAGCGCGACTTGCTGCTCGGTCAGATGTATTTCTTCCGCGCATGGTGGCATTTCGAACTGATGTGCTACTTTGGTGGTCTGCCATACATTGATAAGTCATTTGTTGACGGACATATTCCTGAATTGCCCCGTCTTTCTTTTCAGGAATGTGCAGACCGTTGCGCAGCTGACTTTGAGAGAGCTTCAGAGCTTCTCCCTTTGGATTCTAAGGAGTGGGACGAGACGCTTGCCGGTAAAGACAATAACACAGTTAATCTTAACCAGTTGCGTGTCAATAAGTTCATGGCTCTATGCTACTTGGGCAAATGCTATCTCTGGGCTGGTTCTCCTCTCATGAAGGAGTTTGAGAAGTGGAACAAGGGTGGTCATCCTGTTCTTTTGGGTGCTAGTCAAGGTGGTGCTAATGCCAAGACTTATGATTATGATGAGAAGTATTGTAAGTTAGCTGCAGAGGCTTTAGGTAAGGCTCTTGATCTGGTCGCTAAGGGACAGGTTAACTACAAACTTGCTGAATTCAAGTATGCCAGTATCTATAATCATGAAGAGAAGACTGAGGATTTGAAGAATAAGTGTTATTCTGGTATTTTCTATACTGTTCAAGATGGTTGGAAAATGCCTGGTGTGGATGAGGCTATCTTCCGTGGTTCTCACCCTGGTGCTAACTCTTCCAACTGGAATTGCGCCAAGATCTTTGGCCCGAAGGTTGCCGGACTTGTTGAGCATGATAACATCATTCATCATCCTACAGGTAACCTAATTGACCAGTACGGTATGGCCAATGGTCAGCCTATCTACTTTGTAGAGAATGGTCACTACGTGCTGAATCCTAAGTCTGGCTGGGATCCCGAACATCCCTACAAGGGTCGTGACCCACGATTCTATCACGACATCGTATTTGATGGTTTTCACTATGTTATCAAGACGGAGAACTTGAACGAGGCTCAGAAACCACACGAGTATTGTTCACTGTATAGTGGTGGTGCTATGCGTTCTATCGATAACGGTAGTAGCACGGGTTACTTCATCCAGAAGCTGGTTCCTCACCAGTGTAATATTGGTGACAAGTGGTATGACTGGGGTTATAATCTCCAGACCTATCTCCCATATATGCGTCTGGCTGATGTCTATCTGATGTTTGCTGAGGCAATGGCAGGTTTCTCTCATGATGTAAAGGATTTGAAGACGACCACATTGTATTGCCCTTCACTGTCGGCTGTTGGCGCTGTTAATGCACTCCGCGATCGTGTAGGCATGGAGAGCGTACAGGATGACTTCCTGGATACCCGTGAACACTTCATTGACGAGGTTCGCCGCGAGCGCGCCGTAGAGCTTTCTTTCGAAGGCTTCCGCTGGTGTGACCTGCAGCGTTGGATGTTGCTGACCGAGCCTCCTTATACAGAGAAGTACTCTCATGAATTTGAGCGTATGCAGAAGGCTGACTGGTTCAAGAAGAACGACCCGAAGGATGCTCAAGTAGCTAATTTCCATCATAAGACGCTCATCGTACGTCCTCTGGAGGCAAAGCACTACTGGTTCCCATTCCCTGAGAAGGATATCTATCTCTATGAAGGATTTAAGCAGAACCCAGGATGGTAATGACAATGCATAATTAATAATGCATAATGCATAATAATTAAGAAAAGATTATGAAGAATATAAAAACAAACATATTTCTTTTGGCCATGATGGCAGCAGCGCCACTGACAGCAGGTGCTCAGTCCGCTGATGAGGCTGATTCTACCGTGGTGAAGAAGAAAGTTCATGTTGCATTCCGCGACGTGGATGCCGACCATCTTCTTGGAGGTGTCTCCTATGTTGACATGGAAGAACTGTCCAAGAAAGATTACACACAGGGTAGCCTTGAAGACATGCAGGGCCTTGTCGGTGGTTGGAACGGCAACAACTTGTGGGGTATGGACAATGACCGCCTGGATAATAACGACAATGGTAACACGCCTCTCGTTATCATTGATGGTGTAAAGCGTCCATCCAACAACGTGCTGCCATCAGAAATTGAGCAGATTACCTTCTTGAAAGGTGCCCAAGCTGTTGTACTCTATGGCTCAAAGGGTGCCAAGGGCGCTATTCTGATTACCACCAAGCGCGGTAAGGTGGACGGCTTGAAGATTGAGGCTAACGCCAATACTGGTTTCCACTTTGCTAAAGAGTTCCCCAACTATCTTGGTTCTGCCGAGTATATGACACTCTATAACGAGGCATCTTATAACGATAATATCGCAACTGGTACTATTAGAAACAGGTATGCTTTGGGAACAATGGACGATTTGCAGATTCCCTATTCTCAGCAGGATATTTATAACCATGCCTCTGGAATTAATCCTTACCGTTATCCCAATGTGAACTACTACTCAGACGAGTATGTCCGCAAGGCTTACAACCGTTCTCAAGGTACCTTGGAGATCCAGGGTGGCGGTACGCGTGCCCACTTCTACACAAACATTAACTACTATCGCGCTGAGGACCTGATTAACTTCGGTCCTGCCAAGGACAACTACACAGACCGTTTCAGCGTACGTGGTAATGTAGACCTGGTTGTAAACAAGTTCATCACTGGATGGGCAGACGTTAGTGCTACCTATTATAATGAACACAAGAACAAAGGTAACTTCTGGGGTGATGCTTCTACAGTGCGTCCTAACTTCCCACAAGGTGCTGCTCCATTGATTCCTATTGAAATGGTAGACCCCAATGCCAGCAAGGCTCTTGCTACCCTCGGTAAGTCACTGAACCTGCTCGATGGTAGGTGGTTCCCTGGTGGTGGTACGGACAACGCTGCATCGAATGCCATTGCTGACTGCTATTTCGGCGGAAAGACTCAGGCTGTCAGTCGTCAGTTCCAGTTTGATGCAGGTATTAACTATGACATGAACCACTTAGTAAAAGGTTTGTCTTTCAAGACGCTGTTCTCTATTGACTACGCTGCTAACTACAGCTTGTCATATAACAATACCTATTCTTTGTTCTTCCCCACATGGAGTAACTACAACAATGGCGACCAGATCGTTTCTATCAAGCAGCCGAAGGACGAGGTGGTAACAGGTACGATGACAATGTCTGATACGAAATATCGTCAGACCATTACATGGAATGGCCATTTCGACTATGAGCGCACCTTTGCCGACAAACACCACGTGTCTGCTTTGCTGCTTGCTAGCATGTACACAACGACAGCAAGTGGTGAATATCACCGTTACGCTAATGCTAACTTAGGCTTCCAGGCAAACTACGACTTTATGGGCCGTTACTTTGCCGAAGTAGGACTGGCTGGAGTACACTCTGCACGTCTTCCTAAGGGTAATCGTGAAGCGCTGTCTCACTCTTTCTCATTTGGATGGAATATTGCTAAGGAGAAGTTCATGCAGAACACTTTTGTGGACGATCTGTTGATCAGTGCATCTTATAGTAAGCTGAATGATGATGCAGATGTATATTATGGATCAAAGTACTTCTATCTCTACGACGCTTTATGGTCAGATGGTGGACAGACTTTCTCTTGGGATGAAGGTGCTAACTCTGCTAAGGCTACATTTTCTCAGGATGGAAGTAACCCCGCACTTGACTTCGTTCATCGTAAGGAGTGGTCATTTACACTGCGCGGCTCGTTCTTCAATAAGATGATTTCTGCTGAACTGACTTACTTCAATACAAAGATGGATGGTATCATCATGCAGAACCCGACTCTATATCCATCACACTTGAAGAACGGTCTTAGCAGCGGTAAGTTCTCTTCAACCATCAACAACGACGTTCAGACTCGTAAAGGACTTGACTTCAGCATCACCGCTAAGAAACAGTTCGGTAAGATCTTTGCTCAGCTTGGTGTTGTAGGCACTTATCTGACGACTGAGTGGACAACGAAAGACGAAAGCGTGAAGTACGACAACCTCAAGACAGAGGGACATGCCCTGGATGCTATACGTGGTTACAGATGCATTGGTCGTTATACGATTGATGACTTTGACTATAATCCCTGGGATCCTACTGTGGAACCCAATAAGCAGAAAGATGCTTACGTATTGAAGAAGGGTGTTGTTGATTCAAAGTTAGGTGGTAAGATAATGCCGGGTGACTTGAAATATGAGGATATTAATGGTGATGGTAAAATTGATACCAACGACCAGGTAGACCTTGGCAAGTCTGGTACTTATGGAGCTCCTTGGACTATTGGTCTGAACCTGACCCTGAAGTACAAGAATTGGACTCTCTTCGTGTTGGGTGATGGACAGTTCGGTGCTTATGCTATGGGCAATGGTAACTATTACTTTATGCAAGGAAGCGCAAAGTACTCTGAGAATGTTCGCGACCGCATCCAGTATACCTATGATGCTAATGACCCCGGTAAGATTACGGGCATTCTTAATCCTGATGCCGCTCATCCTCGTTTGAGTGCCGCAGGTGTAGGAAACAATGGCGTTGCTTCTACTTACTGGATGTATAGCGCTGACCGTTTCAACCTGCGCAAGGTTCAGGTGACTTATGATTTCCCGACGGAATGGTTTAGCGGAACAATCATCAAGGCTCTCTCGGTTTATGTGAACGGTAATGATCTTCTGACCATTTCTAAGCATCGTAAGATGATGGAGACCTCTGTAGGTTATGCTCCGCAGACCCGTTTCTACAATATTGGCGCGAAGATTACATTCTAACGGACAGTTGACAATTGATAATTGATTATAGAATTATGAAGACAAAAAATATTTTATACTTTCTGATTGGTCTTCTGGCTTTCAGCTCATGCGACGACATGTTCGAGCCTGCTAAGGAAAATACCAGACAGATGGAAGCGATGACCCAGGAGACTAACTATGTGTATGGTCTGCTGATCTACGGATATAATCGTCTTCCTTATGTTACAACCACTCAGACAGACGTGGCAACCGACGACGCTGTAACAAACGTTGATGGCGATGTGTACAGAAGAATGGCCGTTGATGCATCATGGACGGCTAAAAGTAATCCGTTGACGCAGTGGGATGCTTGTAAGGACGGTATCCAGTATGTTAACCTCTTTCTCAAGTATGTCAATGACGTTAACTGGGCTCAGAGTGCTAAGTCTAAGCAACAGATGTTTATTGACCGTCTGACGGGTGAGGCACTCGGTCTGCGTGCCATCTTCTACTATCATCTGTTGCAGGCTCATGCAGGTAGGACAGCTGATGGCTCACTCCTGGGTGTACCCTTGTTGACTGAGCCTGAGGATGGTAGCTCTGACTACAACCAGCCCCGTGCTTCTTTTGCTGACTGTGTAAGACGGATTTTCGCTGACTGCGATGCTGCTGCTGCTTTGCTGCCTGACCAGTATAAGGATATCAGTGATGTCGACGAGATTACCAAGAACAAGGAAAAGTATATCGGTTTAGGTGTACAGATGGCTGGTTACAACCTCGTATTCGGTAATATGGCAAGAAACTTGGTGTCAGGTAAGGTCGCTCAGGCTATCAAAGCACAGACGGCTTTGTTGGCAACAAGTCCTGCTTACATTGATCAGAGTGGTGTTTCCTATGAAGAGGCTGCCAAAATTTGTGCTGAGGTACTGCAGAATGTAGAGTTTGACCCAGATGGCAACAAGTGGTACAATAATGTGGACAAGTTGGCATCAAGTGCCTCTGTTATGCCAGAGATTCTGTGGCGTTCGGACTGGGTGAAGGCTGATGCTTCTCAGGAGACTGACAACTATCCTCCATCGCACTATGGTAATGGCAGAATCAATCCTACACAGAATTTGGTCGATGCATTCCCTATGCGTAATGGCTATCCTATCACTGATGCTAATTCAGGTTTCGTTGCTAATGATCCTTATAAGGACCGCGATCCGCGCCTGGATGATGATGTTATCTATAATGGTACTACATTCAAGAGTGTAGTAATTGTGACAGGAACTTATCCAAGTCCTACAGATGGTGCTGGTAAAAAGGATAATATCAACAATCCCGGCTCTAAGGCAACAAAGACGGGCTATTACATGAAGAAACTCCTCCGTACCGACGCAGGTCCTTCGATTAGTGCATCATCACCCGCCAACCAGCCACATATCTTCCCACGTATTCGCTATACGGAAATGTTCTTGGCTTATGCTGAGACAGCTAATGAGGCTTATGGGCCAAAGGGTAAGGTTCCTGGTTTTAACCTCTCTGCATACGATGTTATCAAGATGATTCGTGAGCGTGGCGGTATCGGTAAGGATGAGAATGGTGACTACCAGGGTGATCCCTATCTTGAAGCTTGCGCAGGCAATAAAGAGCAGATGCGTGAACTGATTCGCAACGAGCGCCGTATTGAGCTCTGTTTCGAGAATAAGCGTTTCTGGGATATGCGTCGTTGGAATCTGCCTATCAATGAGTGGGCAAGAGGCGTACAGATTTCAAAAATCGATGATGCCGAAGAAGCTGTTCCTGGTAACCTGAAATACGAGTACCAAAATGTAGAGGAACGTAAATTTGAGCCTTATCAGATCTATGGACCAATCCCTGAAAGTGAGGTTCTCTTATGGAGCAATCTGCAACAGAATGCTGGATGGAATTAATTGATAATTGATAATTGATAATTGATAATGACAATTATGAAACTGAAGAATTATGTTTATGGCGTGGCCTTGGGAGCTCTTTCTCTCTCGTTTGCTTCTTGCTACAATGCAGACAAGGACTTCCCTGACTTTGATGGAGGTACAAAAGCCTACTTTGCCTATCAGAACCCCATACGTACACTCGTTCTTGGTAACGACATCTACGACAACTCACTGGACAATGCCCACAAGTGCCGTATTTGGGCTACCATGGGTGGCGCATATGGTGGTCGTGACGCTGTCGTTAATTTTATTGTTGACGAGAAGCTTTGTGACAATCTATGGTTCCTGGATGATGGTGGTTATAAATCACGCCCTGTGGCTCCAATGCCCAAGACTCACTATACGCTCTTGTCTGATGTCATTCCTTACAACGGTGATTCACGCGGATATGTAGAGGTGCAGTTCACTGATGCGTTCTTTAATGATCCTAAGACGAGTTCACAGGATACTACTTATGTTATTCCTCTTCGCATGACTGGTGTTTCTGGTATTGATGGTATCCTTTCCGGTACCCCCAATGTCGAAAATGCCGTTCGTACGAATGCACAGGACTGGGCAGTACTTCCTATGGACTACGTGCTCTACTGTGTGAGATACATGAACCCCTGGCAGGGTAAATACATCCGCCGTGGTGTTGATAAGGTGACTGAAGGTGGAACGACTACTGAGGTTGTTCGTAAGGACTTCACCCTTTATAACTCGGATGTTGAACGTTACAGCAAGATGGATCCTTCAAACCCTGTAAACCAGAACGATGAGGTATGTGGCATCACTACCAAGAACATGAAACAGGCTATCTTCCCTGTATCGTTCAAGACTTCTGGTGCTTCTATCTCTTGTAATCTTATCCTTACCTTTAATGGTGACCAGTGTACCATCTCTACAGATGATGAGAACGTAACAGCAACTGGTACTGGTGAGTACATTACAAAGGGTACTGCTCGTTCAGAGTACAAGGACTACCAGTGGGGTAGCGTGAATGGTAATCCCGTTCAGCGTGATATTCTCCGTTTGAAATACGATGTGAACTTCACTGAGAAGAATATTCAGGTATCTACTGCAGATACACTGGTTGTTCAGACACGTGAGGCAAACAAGAAAGAGTTCTTCAAGTATAAATATATTAAGGAATAGGAGGCTAAGCTATGAATAAGATGTTGAAATATGGTCTCTTGATGTTGGCTATAGGTGCACTTGCTGTCTCTTGTGCCGACTATAATGACTTGGGTGGATACTCAGTCCCCTATGACCCCAGCTATACACGACCCTATAGCGATTTAGGTACAGTCAAGTCATATATCAATAGGACTGATAATCCGAACATGACTATTGATGCGGCTGTTAAGTTGAGGGATTTTAACGAGCAGGCAGCAAGTAACGCTGTCAGTCATGCAGCCGCTATCACGAACTTCAATGGATTGTCCTTTGGATACTCTTTCATGCCCAAAGATTACGTCAGTAAGAAGGGATATATGAACTTTATGGACTTGAAGTCTGCTCTTACTTACATGGAAAGTATTCATGCAGATGTATATGGTAGTCCTATTGTTGGCAATGACATGCAGTCTGATGACTGGTTCTCTGCCCTCACTGCTCCGATTGAGGTTCAGGTACTTCCTATCGACGATAAGGAAATAGACTACTCAACGATTGATGAGTTTACTGGTAAGGCTGTCAGTGGTAAGCCGTCAATTGTCAAGAACTACGATGAGAAGGGTAATGCACTTAAGATTCCCAAGAGAGCTAAAGTTTGGATTGTCCAGGACTTCCCGCTTGATGCGCATGGCTATTATACTATCACTTTCAGCATCAAGAGTGAGATTGCCAAGGAAGAGACCGTGATTTGTACTTTTGCTGACAACAAGATTATGTCTGGTAAAGATCCTAAAAAGTTCCCCATCAGACCCAACGCATGGCAGACCATTAAGGTGGAAGCTGCACCAGCAGAGGGCGCAACAGAGGCTTATCTGATGATTGAGGGTAACCTGAACAGTGTTCTTTATGTCCGTAATGTAAAGGTAACACATACACCGGATAATCACCGTGATCAGACTAAGCAAGAGAAGAATGACACCATTCGCTATGCACTGAACAAGTGGTGTGATGGTCTGATGGAGGCTAATGCCGGACGTATCAAGTCATTCGACCTGATAGACAAACCGCTTAATGATAAGGCTGAGATAGAGGCTGGTATTCTGGACCTGAAGCACTCTACCAATCAGATTTTCTGGCAAGACTATTTGGAGACTGATACTCAGACTGGTAGTGAACTCTATGGTTCAACTGTATCAAAGGCAGCAAGTGCTGCATTCGAAAAGCATGGTGGTAACCCCGCAGACTTGAAGTTCTTCATCTGCGAGACTGGACTTGATAATCAGAAACGCTTTGAGAGTCTGATGTACTGGATTGGCAAGTGGGAGGCTAATGGTGCTAAGATTGACGGTATCAATGCTGAGTTGGCTCTTGTCTATAGCGAGGACGCAACGAAGCAGGAAGCTAACGTCGAAGCACTGACAACACTTCTGAATAACCTGAAGTCTACAGGTAAACTGGTTCGTCTCTCCAACTTTGATATTAAGTATCAAGATGCTACAGGTGCCGCCGTTTCATCAACGACCATCACTGACGAGCAGCGCCAGAAACTGGCTAACTACTATGCTTTTGTCATCAAGAGATACACGGAAGTGATTCCTGATGATAAGCAGGCTGGTCTCTGTAAGGGTAATATGGTAGACACCTCAGATGATCCTGTAGGCCTTTGGAAAAAGGACAAGAAGACAGGTGATTGGGTACGTACTGCTACATACAAGGCATTCTGCGATGCCCTTAGTGGTAAAACGAACTAACTGACTGGTGACTGCCAGTGGAGAAAAGAAGAACTTTTGATTCTGCTGGCAGCCACCTTTCAAAGAAACTCTGAATAACATAATTACATTTTTTATTAACTAACTTTTATTATTAATCTAAATTATTTCTATTATGAAGAAATTATTTACTCTTGTTGCTCTCTTGGCAATGGTCTTGGGAGCAAACGCACAGCAAGGGAAGTGGGAGAAGGTCTATTCGATAGATTATTCTTCCAACACAAACTTCCCATTCTACGTGATGGGTTATGTACCTGAGTGGGTTAGTGGTATTATGACCGACTATGGTTCAACTTACAGGTATGCAACACAAGCAGACCTTGACGGTACTGGTGATGCCAAATGGAAAGAAGGAGAATCTTCTGTTGGTACTGTTATGGCCGGAACTACAGAGTATCAGAAGGTAACGGGTGCTGGCCCCTATTGGCACCAGTATTTCATTGCTGATGGTATTACGACAAAGATTGATGGCAAGTACAAGGTAATCGCTAAAGTAAAGGCTACAAACGCATGCACTGTCAAGATTAACATGGGTTGGAGTTGGAGCGAAGACCCTAAGAGTGCTAATGTAGATATTCCTGGAGATGCTGACTTCCAGACAGTAGAATGGCAGTATGAGGGCATTGGTGGTTCTTCTTGTAACCTCGTTGCTCAGCCTGGTACCGTTACTGAGACTATCGAGTGGCAGAGCCTCGAGGTTTACGAGTGGCAGAAGGAAAATCAGAGACCTAAGGTCTGGCTCGAGGATATCGAGAATGGTGACGCCGAGACTCCTTGGACTGCTGATCAAGAAGCAATCAAGTTCAACGACACTGAAAAGAACTTCACCATTTGCGCATGGTCTAAGGAAAAGGGTCACAATCTGAACGAAAAAGAAGGTTGGGATCCATTCCCCGCTAAGATTGTCGTTGACCCAGACGATGCCAATAACCACGTATTCCTTTGCGATGGTCAGCCCGCTACTACAGAGGGTGGTGCTGCTGCTTGGGACAACCAGTTCTGGATTCAGTCAAAGCATGAATGGAAAGCTGGTACTACGCTGAAGATTAAGTTCCGCTATAAGGCCTCTAAGCAAGTTGAGACCGAAACTCAGACTCACAAGCAGAATCCTTCTGATTATCTGATTTGGCATGCTATTGGTAATATTACGTTTAAGGAAGAATGGCAGACCTTCGAAAAGGACATGGTCATGGCTGATGACCAGAATGGTGGTTGGTCTATTGCTTTCAACTTGAATGCTAAAGACAAGGAAGCTATCAAGTTCTATTTCGACGATCTCTCGTGGAAGTATCTGAAACTTGACCAGGGCTACTTCGTATCAGGTATTAACGCTACGACAACTACTTCTTATGATGACCTGGACAATGCAATTGAGTTCGAAGAAGGTAAAGACTGGGATGAAAATACTTGCTTAGTTGCTATAGTAGGTACTCCTGGTGATGCTACTACTTATGTTGATCAGATTATGGTTTCTACCACTCGTGGTGACGATCAGGCCTTCAAGGGAGCTACATTGAAGCCTACTGAGAAATTTATTGAAGAAGAATGGAAAGAATATACTGCTGCTACCAATGCAAAGATAGATCTCCCAGGTCTTGGCGTTTGGGCAGTTTACCTTGATACAGAGTACAAGACCATCGGATTCAAGATGCTTGAAGGTACTAAGTATGAGCAGCCCGATCCCGTTGCTATCGTAACTAACCCCTCTGTACTCGTTGTAAATGCTCTTGAGAGACAGCCAACTGCTACTGAGCAACCAGCAGATCCCGATGCAGGTATCGAAGCTGGTACTGGTCAGCCTTGGGATAACCAGTTCTTCATCAAGGCTAATCGTATCCTTAAGACTGATGAGGTAACTGTTATCGAGTTCGACTATGTAGCTTCTCAGGAGGCTAAGTCTACAACGCAGTGCCATGCACTTCCTGGTGACTACAGAGGTGGTGGTATGGGTGATGTAAACTTCACTACCGAGGAACAGCACTTCATTGGTGAATTCAAAGTTCCTTCTCACGAGAAGGCTGATATCCAGACTATGGTATTTAACTTGGCTGAGATCAAGGACGCTTGTCAGTACACCTTCAAGAATATCAAGTGGTATCTGAAGAGCGATCAGGAAGGTATGACTGATGAGAACCTGATTGATGCAGAGGGTACTTCTAACTTCTGGGTGAAGATCTTAACTATAAACGAGGGTGCACCTTACCAGTATGGTACTGATCCTACTGGCATCCAGAACGTAACTGCTAAGAGCGCTAAGACTTCTACCGCTATCTACAACCTCGCTGGTCAGCGTGTATCTAACAGCTTCAAGGGTCTCGTTATTAAGGATGGTAAGAAGTTCGTGAAGTAATCAATCTGATTATTTATCACTTATAATAATTTCCCCTGCAGCTTTTGCTGCGGGGGATTTTTATTTCTCGCCGAAGCCAATTATTTATCTCTCACAGGAAGGCGTTTGCTTTTGATCTCTCGCAGATGGCGCTGATCTCGCAGATTATTATAGCTAGCGGAGAAGGTTCGCAAAGAAAAGATCTGCGTCATCTGCGCTATCTGCGAGACAATAATATCTCTGCGTGCAATACTAGATCTCGCAAATTTCGCAGATTGTGTGAACAAAAACAACGTGATATACTTGGAGAAATCAAAGAAATAATATAACTTTGCATAAAATTAATCACAATGAAGATGACAGAAAATCAGATAAGCTACCAAATACGTGGCTCTATATTTGGCGTATACAATGAATTGGGACCAGGATTGCTGGAATCGGTATATGAAGAAGCAATGGTCTTTGAATTAAATAAACGTGGTTTGTCTATCCAAAGACAACTTGAAGTTCCAATCCTTTATAAAGGAGAAAGGCTGTCAACAGACCTTAGGCTTGACTTGTTGGTAGAAGATGCTGTCATAGTAGAACTAAAGTCTGTGTCAGAACTTCAGGATGTTCATTATAAGCAACTGTTGACATACTTAAAGCTCACGAAGAAGAAGCTTGGGATACTAGTGAACTTCAATACAGATGATATTCAATATGATATTAAGAGGGTAGCGAATGGCATATAGCCTATTTCTCGCAGAAGCTTTGTTTCATATCTCTCGTCATACTGTATTGTCTCTCGCAGATTTCGCAAATTTCGCAGAAAATTGTTTGAGAAGGGAATGTACGAAGTGTAAAGATCTGCGTCATCTGCGCTATCTGCGAGCCACACATATTTCCGCGTGTATTAACTATCTCTCGCAGATTTCGCATATTTCGCAGATTTATTTCCGAAGCAGGAAGGGTATGTAAAGTAAAGATCTGCGTTATCTGTGGCATCTGCGAGAAATACAAGCCTAATAGTAGTATCCGTGAGAGCTGTACAGGATTTTTCCTCTGAATTGTTTGGAGGTAATGAAAAGATTGTTTATCTTTGCAGCGGAGAAACAAAAATAGAAGCAATTATGGAGACAAGGAAGTTTAAACAGGTACCCTCTCTGAACAGGATTAGTGGTCACAATCCATTGATCCCACGTCCTGTCGTTGTTAATTGCGGTAGCAAAAAGATAAAACATGAACGTACGATTACCCGCCCCATGCGTACAAATTCACGTCCCATTGGTGTTGGAGAACCCATCAACTGGGATGAAGTGTATGATTGATATTCCAATCTATGTAATGAATAGCGACAATGAACAGGCACTATTAGGAATGGATGTACTTTCTTTGGGAGATTTTTCAGCATCTCATCAGGTTGATGGTAAAGGTCGTTTATGGATGGAATTTCAATTTAATATTTTAGATCCGAGTTTTTCTCTGTAAATACAATAAATTACATATCCTAATGGTAATCGGGGGCGCCACTGCTCCCGATTACTTTTTATATCTATATCAACGGGTTAGCATTATTAATAAAAACCTATAAAACCTACATTACTTGGCGCAATCTTAACTTTTTTATGAGATTGCGCCAAAATATAAATGATGCGATATGGAAAAATCTATAGTTGGTCGTGAGACAGGAAAGACAAGACTATCAGCCCTACACTCCCTGCTGCGGGGGATTTTTATTCCTCGCTGAAGCCAGTTATTTTCTCTCGCAGGAAGGCGTTTGTTTTTTATCTCTCGCAGATTTCGCAGATCTCGCAGATTTATATGACAGGTGTATGGCGTGCGGTGAAAAGATCTGCGTCATCTGCGCCATCTGCGAGACATTATATTCCTGCGAGAAAACAATATCTCTGCGAGAGATAATAAGAAGTAGGAGTGTTCGTGAGATAGCCCTGCGGGAATTTTTCTCTGAATTGTTTGGAAGTAATGAAAAGATTGTTTATCTTTGCACGTATTAATGAGAGAAGATATGACAGGACGCAGGTATCCTATAGGCATTCAGACGTTCTCGCGAATCATCAGCGAGGGTATGGTGTATGTGGACAAAACCGATTTGGTTTGGCAGTTGGCCCATTATGGAACCTTTATCTTTCTGAGCCGTCCAAGACGTTTCGGTAAGTCGCTTCTTACTTCTACACTGGAGTCTTATTTCCAAGGGGAACGCGAGTTGTTCGAAGGACTGAAAATCATGGAGCTTGAGAAGGAGTGGACGGAGTATCCTGTGTTTTGTCTAGATTTGAGCAGCGCCAAGAATGCTTCAGATATGACGGAATTGCGCCGCAAGCTCTTATTGATACTTGAACCCTATCAGAAACTCTATGGTAGGTCTCAAACGGAAGTTGCGCCAGGTGAAGTCCTGTCGGGGCTGATTATGAGAGCCGCTAATCAGACTGGAAAGCAAGTGGTGGTCATCGTTGATGAATATGATGCTCCGCTGTTGGAAGTCCTTCACGAGCAAGACAGACTCGATGACATACGCAGGGCAATGCAAGAACTGTTTCAGCCATTGAAAGCTAACGAGCGCTATATCAAGTTCTGTTTTATTACGGGTATCACCAAATTCTCGCAATTGAGTATTTTCTCTACCATCAATAATTTGATGAATGTCACGATGGACTATGCATTTGCAACCATTTGTGGTATTACAGAGCGGGAACTTACAACAACCCTTAGACAAGACATTGAGCGCTTGGCAGAACTTAACGAGATGACTTATGATGAGATGCATCGGGCGTTAAAGCTGAAGTACGATGGCTATCACTTTACCAGAAATAGTGAGGAGGTGTACAATCCATTTAGCTTGATAAAAGCATTCCAGCAACGTGAACTCAGCAATTGGTGGTTTGAAAGTGGTACGCCGTCTTTCCTCATCCGTCAGTTAAAGCATTTTGAGACCGATATTACATCACTTGACCGACTGGAAGTGCCAGCATCTGCTTTTGACCAACCCACAGAGAATATGGTGGATGCACTCCCATTACTTTATCAGTCGGGCTATCTGACAATCAAGGACTATGACCGCGATGGGCAAGTTTATACGCTTTCCATTCCCAATCAGGAAG
>Ga0310691_10003023_pt1 | contig 20923 bp, 31 predicted proteins | sample 176DNAGHGlowgp2_FD_203887 | JGI IMG/M metagenome (GOLD analysis project Ga0310691, IMG submission 203887) | Sheep rumen microbial communities from Palmerston North, Manawatu-Wanganui, New Zealand - 1766 DNA GHGlow gp2 (v2) (version 2) | ecosystem: Host-associated > Mammals > Digestive system >...
AGGGTCATATTATAAATCTTTATTAAGCCCTAAAGAATATGCAAGAAAATGTGGGGCGCACTATGACGAAAAAACAGGAGATTTCTATAGAACGGCCCGTGTTGTTATTAAGTTTGAGAAAAATGATGAAACAAAATGTTTCACATCAAATGATGAAGCATTTAACTTTATGAGAGATTTGAAGGAAAAGTGTAAAAAATGTGGTAACGAATTGTTATAACATATGAAGAAGGTAGGAGTAATAATAGCGAGGATTCAGCCAATCCATAAAGGACATCTTGAATTGATTAGACAAGCATTGAACGAAAACGAAGAGGTTCTTCTTCTTGTTGGTTCTGCTGACAAACTTAATAAAAGAAATCCAATTCCAATAGCATTAAGGCTTGAGTTAGCCAAAAATGCAATAAATGAGGAATTTGGTAAAGATGCAGAGAGGGTGACTATTTCACCATTGAATGACCTAACAGACGAGTCGGATAATTCACACGATTGGGGATTCTATCTATACAGCCACATCGTTGGAATAACAAAATCTCCAGAGTTTACAATATATTACTCTGATGGGTTTGAGATAATTATGCAGTGGTTTCCTAATTTCATCACAAGAGATTTTATCTCTTTCAAGTTGAATGCTAGAGGAACAATACATAACAACCTCTCAGCAACTAAGGTAAGAGAAATGATTGTAAGAAACGATATTGACGGACTAAGAGAATCTGTTCCAAACAGTGTTCTTGAAAACGTTACTCTCATTAAACATTTTATTGAAGCATTTAAGGACGTTTAATTAAAATTTTAACTACTATGTTGACATTTCTTGTAGGAGCAGCAATTGGCGCAGTAGCGTACAGCTGGTGGACTAAGCGATAAGTCCAAAAACAATGGAGATTAATGGCAGCGACTCCATTTCAAATAAAATTCCTGCCACCAATGGGGCAGTAGCTCAGGAGGTAGAGCAAGGGACTGAAAATCCCTGTGTCGGTGGTTCGACTCCACCCTGCCCCACCCTCGTCACAGAGAGCCAGACAAAGAAAAGATGGCACTGAGTCGTTCATTAGGCAGAGAATAAATTGTATACTCAATACTACAATTTGATTTGGTATGCTTGGTAGTGAGATTTTTGAGGTATGGAGTAGGTTTTTACAGCCAAGTATGTAAGATTTATTGGCATATCTACTTTGCCGTTCTGAGGTATTAAATTGGAAGTTCCTGTGACATATAGGGAGTTAGCTCAGTTGGTTTAGAGCGTCTGGTTTACACCCAGAAGGTCAACGGTTCGAATCCGTTACTCCCTACCAAGGAAACTAACAGCAAGATTTTATTAGGTTGCTAACCCGTGTGTCGCAGGTTCGAGTCCTGTCACTGGCTCAAACATCAGTTTTAACGCCAGTGTAGCTCAGTTGGTAGAGCAACGTATTTTTAATGTTTCCTAACAATGTTGATGTAGCTCAGCTGGTTAGTAGCACCTCGCTGATACCGAGGAGGTCGGGGGTCCAAGTCCCTCCATCAACACGTATTTTAAATACCGGTGCTGTGAGGTCGCTGTTAAAAACCTCACTCCAAGGGGCTATAGCTCAGTTGGCTAGAGCACTTGCTTTGCAAGCAAGGGGTCGAGGGTTCGAATCCCTCTAGCTCCACCAAGGGAACTAGCAGCAAATCAAAAGTTCGAATCTTTGCATATTAAAGGTATAAAATTCGTTCCCTTATTTAATATGGGCCTAACTGGTATAGAACGTTATTAGTTTGGTAGAAATCAAGCAGTGGGCATACACTTACAAATAGCGAAAAAAATATAAACGGCGAGAATGTAGATTCTCCTGCTTACGCTTACGCAATGGCTGCGTAACCGGTAGGCCGAGAGGCTAGGCTCTTAGGAACAGAACATCCTAGTAATTTTCTTGGCGTTGTACGTCAAGATGGTGGAACTGATGACAATCTAGTCATCCCCCAATTGTTTTCCTCGTTTTCTCAAAATGAGGTGGCAGAGAGGACAGGTGGCGCAAGCCACTCTCCAATTCTTTAAAGCTTGTATAAATTTCTATGGGACGGTAATTGTGACGAGGGTTCGAATCCCTCTAGGTCCACAAAAAAACATCTAAAAATTTGGTTTTTTAAAATATTTTTTGTATATTTGCAGAAAAAATAAGTTATGGGAAAAATATTAGACTCAGAGTTTAGAAAAGAGCTTTACAAAAACCTTGTGGAAGCAGGATATGATAAAACAGAGGCTCAAAAGATTGTTGGTAAGAAATATTATGTAGAATTGCATGATAGCGTGAAGCATAGTCTTGATACTGTATTAGACAAAATAATAAAGGAAGACTTTAGCGAAACGTTTGATTGTGAAACCATAAATAAGGGTATTGATGAATTAAGGAAACTGAAAGAATTGTTGAAATAATATCGCGGTAGAGTGAAACGGCTTACACACTAGTCTCATAAGCTAGTAACAACAGGTTCGACTCCTGAGGCCGCAACAAACAAGGAAACTAACAGCAAATTTTATTTTTTATAGGGTAAAGAAGAAATGTTTCCTAATATATGGTGATTGTAGCTCAGTTGGTTAGAGTGCCTGGTTGTGGCCCAGGAGGTCCTGGGTTCGAGTCCCAGCTCTCACCCAATAAATTTAATCTTTTAAATAAAATTAGTTATGGAAAGTTTTTGGTAGATTATCAATCAATTTTGGTAGCTGAATCGTGTCAGAGGTACTCCTAGAGTTAATTTATTAGACGCAAGTAAGAGTAAAAGTGGCTATAAACCATTTCCAACAATGAAAGAATATAATAAATTAATAATAGAAAAGAGTATGGAAAAGTTACAGTTTACAAACAAAGAAACCACAAAGGAACAGTATTTAAAGTTCAAAGATTACATCAAAGAAAATTGTCACGGACATAGTGCATATGTGGCATATTATATCTTCAAGCACAGATTAGTAGGAGAAGAGCGTGATAAGTATCTTGATGACGAGGTAAGGCATCGTTGTTATAAAGGTCTTCGTTCTGGTAGAATTACAAGTTATGGAGGCGGTGATATGACAGAAAACTATGCTATTCCAACATTCAAGAACTGGGTAATTAGAAAGTATAACGAATTTGCTGAATCCGATGGAGAAGAAAAATAAGTTGTACGTATTGATTGACGATTCTCTTGATACTGTATACGGTTGTGTTCAAGGTGGTCACGCAGTAGCGCAATGGTTACTTGAACACAAATGTGGATGGAAAAATGAGTACTTGATTTATTTGAGCGCTGATATTAACAAGTGGAAAAACAAGTTGTCAATTCTAGGAATAGATTATACCGAATTCAGAGAACCAGACCTTGGAAATAAAACCACGTCTTTAGCTGTACTAGGGCACGATAAGTTATTTAAGAAATTAAAATTAATCAGCGCTAATTAGCGTTACGGCTGTAGCTAATACAGCCAATTGGGCCTATGGCAGAGCGGTCGATTGCAACAGCTTCTAAACCTGTCTTTTCATCGTGGGTTCGAATCCTACTAGGCTCACATGGTAAGCTTAAACAAAAAAAAAAGGAATAAATTCTTATTTGCTAAAAGCCAATAAGTATGGAGGAAAATTAAAAAGAATTAATTTTTTTAATAAGGTAAATAGAAATAAAATAAAACAAGATTATGGTAGTTCAGGATATTAAACCATTAGTTAAAGGAATTGCTCAATTACAATATGTATTAGCCGGAGGTATAGCAGTGTATAAAATCATTGCAGTTGATGGAACTGAATACCAACTTGAAATAGATGTAAGTAATAAACAAGACGTTGGCGCATCAGCATCATTTAATGTCACTGAAAAGGCATTATTGCTTATGAGGTGGATTAGAAAGGCTAATGAAGCTGACACACTTATAAAAATTAAGGGATAGGGAGGTTGGCTTGGAGGCAGCAATCCTTTAAAGAGTGTAAAATAGGTCCATGCGGTACTTGGAGGAACGGTGGAGTTAATAGCCATCACAGACTTTGATTGTGGACAATCACCTATTTTCTTTGGCGTAGCAGCACACCTATCTCGAAATTGGGGGTATAGCTCAGTTGGCTAGAGCACCTGCTTTGCAAGCAGGGGGTCGAGGGTTCAAGCCCCTCTATCTCCACAAGTTAATTTTTTTAAGTATGGAAGAAAAATTTACTTACAGTGGTTTTGAAAACCGAGAGACGTGTATGCACCTTCAAAATGGTGAAACATGTAAAGTGACAGGAATTGGAAACTCAATGACACCAATTCTACAATCGCATCAACCTGTAATCTGTGAACCAGTTACTGATGAAACAGAGCTAAGGAAAAAGGATATTGTTCTTTGTAAAGTAAGACGTTATTACTACTTACACTTAATTCACGGAATTAAAAACAATGGTGAACAATTCCTAATTGGTAACAATCACGGCCATATGAATGGTTGGATAAGCAGAAATCAGGTCTATGGAAAAGTTGTGGAGATACTTTAAAAGAAAATCTCTAATTATTAATATCTGGTCTGTTCGTTCAGTAGGTTAGGATGCCTCCCTGTCACGGAGGAGATTCACGGGTTCGAGTCCCGTACGGACCGCAACTAGAATTTATGGCGATGTATGTGACGAGGTGGGGAACGTCATTAAAAACACCCAGTGAATATAAAAGTCGCTGTTACTTGCAAGGGATTCTAGTTTTAATGGATGCGTGTAAGGACTCCTCTGGGGAGTGACCGTGTGATTGACCACTGGTAACAAACATAGGTTCGAATCCTATTGCATCCGCAAAAATAATTATATACATGAGAGGGTTCGATTATAAAAATGGAGGATGGGTATGCAGAAATTGCGGAAGCAAGAAAGTATGCATAAAAGCCGGATATCTTGTTGATAGAGCGTGGTGTGAAGATTGTGGAAATGAAGATTATCTTTAACATTTTTTAACAATAAAAGTTTCTTTATTTCAAATCTTTTTTGTATATTTGCATAAAGTTGTTAGGTATGGATTTTAAGAAAATATACAAACCTCCTTTTGTAACAGACGATATAGGTCTTTACATAAAAACCTCAGATGGCGTTAAGTCATTCACCGTAGCAGCCAATGACCCAAAGAAAGAGGCTGACAACATAGTAGCCCTTCTAAACGATGAAGGCGGCGAAAAGTACGATGAAATTATGAGGTTGAGCGACAAGATAGTTACAAGTCACGCTTCATTCCTAGTCACAAGAGGTTTAGGGCATCTACTTGGTATTGAGAAACTTAGCATTGAAGAAGCCTATCAGACGCAAGATGATTTTGTTGATTGGGTTATAAGTAAGATAAAGAAATAGTTCGGAATATCCGAGAACGTTAAAGGGTAATTCGCTACTCTACGATGTAACAGCCTCCCTTACGTGTGGATTGCGCATGAACACGTACTGCGGACGCGGGTTTTTTGTCAAGTACAACCTGAGAGGCTTGGCAGTTGGCTACTGACTAAACACGTAGTCACGGGTTCGAGGAAATTGGTGGTGCGTCTAATTAAATCCTCCGAATAACCCACGAGAAGGGTGCTGTTTTGTCTGTTGTACAGCACTAGTAAAACAACGGATATTTGGCTCGATAGTTCAGTTGGTAAAATACTAGATTTGTAATCTTGAGTCCCCAGTTCGAACCTGGGTCGAGCCTCTAAAAAATAAACTCATATGCATTGCTAAAATTGGGTGGGATTCCCGGTGACGTTTCCCACGTGGACGTAGCCTAATAGAGAAGATAACGCTCCATATGAGTTTTTTTGGCCTATTAGTTCAGTGGATTAGAACGCATCGGTCCTAACGATGATGTCGGGGGTTCGATTCCCTCATGGGCTACATTTCCCTTCCAACATCAGGGGAGCAACAAATATGGTTGGTGGCGGTTATTATGAAATGACTAAGAAATTTTGGAATGACTGGAAAGGACGTTTTGGAGAAACTGAACAAGTTTACATTTGTCGGTGGTATGGTTTAAACAAAGAGTTGGCATTTACCGATGGTTTATTAGACCTATATCGTGGCGAGAGAATACTTTCTCATAATTTTAATAGTGACACAGTTGATTTAGTGGTCGAGAGGAAAATATATGTAGAAGATTCTACATTTCCTTATTATCACTATAACACCAAGAACGAATGCGTTACATTAATGAGAAAAGATGTTGTAACAGTTAAATTTAGGAAATAAAATGGCACTGAAGGACACAGAGGACTGATAAGCCTCAAAAGTTACTGTAGGCAACGAATGTATAGTATCTGCAATCAAGGCTTTCATTACAGTTGTACAGGATAGTGGAATGTAAGTGTCTATTTTTTTTAAGTTTCAGTATAAAAAGGAGGGTAAACCTTGACGGTGATAGGGGCAACCTGCTAAGTTGTTTCGCCCCATTAGGGGTGTGGTTCGATTCCACTGCCCTCCGCCAATAATAAAAAAATATCTTAAAATATTTTTGTATTTCAAAAATTTTTTGTATATTTGCAATGTTGATAGATTTGAGTAAAGAAGAGATAGCTATATTAAAGAACGCATTAAAAGAGAGCGGACTTGAATTCACAAATAATATCGTATTATACGATAAATTATGTGAAAATGAAGAAAATTCGGATAGAGTTTTATGTTAAGCAATTAATATAGAATTTGCAGTGTGATATTGCACAAAGTGTTGCGTCTCAGTAGTCCAATCTGAACGCGACTGCCACGTAAAGAAATATTTCGAAGTAAGGTAATGCGTGGAAAACCCCGGGCTTTTGGATAGGAACGGATTACACCTGGTTGAGGGCGAAAGTGAGCGAAGGCTTTTACGGGTAGCTTGATGGTGTCGATTGAGGTAACGTTAGCCTCATTTCATATTAGGTGATGTACAGCCCTTTTATGAAAATTGTTGTGAGGGCGCTAGCGACAATATTGTTATGCGAAGCCCTCCTTTTTTGTATTTACTTAATGTTTAATTATATGGCAGAGAAAAAATACACAGAAATGGATTATGTTATGATGAAAATGCAAATGCTTGGAAATGACACATTTACATTTGGATTTGCAAATCATTATAGCACAAAAGAAGAATTATACAAAGATTTAATATCCATTTTTCAAAAAAAACTGGAAGAATTAAAAAACGAGCCAACTGAGGAATCAAAGTATGGTTATAAAGTTGACCTTGAAATAGTAAAAAAAGGTGAAGAAACTAAAAGATTTTAAAATATATTTATTTATAAAAATTATATAGAATGAAAAAGTTTTTATTTTTAGCATTGATGTCTATGTTGGCACTCACATCATGCAACAAACATGACGATTTTAATATAAACGCAAAAGATGTTGTTACAAATAGTTATAACACTGCGTTTATTAAAACATTTGGAACTCCTGACGAAAACCAAACTTGGGGATTTTCAAATGGAGTAACAACACGTTCAGTTATTAAGGAAAACCATGAATTAACCCCACTGGGTTTAACAAAGCCGACTCTTGAAAATGGAGAGGCTGAGTTTGTTATGAATTGGTTTAGAAACAATGATGGAGAAGCATCAGTTGGAAAAAACTGGGATAAGTTTTTCATTATTTATGTAGGCGGAAATAGCAACGTTAAGATTTGGTCTAGTTGGGATAAAAGTGTTAATAATGGAAATGTTGTTCTTGATTATTTGACAATCAATGGTGAGCACATTAACGACTGGAACGCCAATTATGGCCCTACTCTTTATGTTTACAATTCCAAGGCTGATAATTTCACTTCTCACAACTCATATTCTAACTTTACAACTAACAAGTGGAAACTTGCTGAAATCACTTATAATGGAAAAGTAGGATATTATGTTGGACTTTCTGCTTATAGTAAAAAGACTGAAACCACAGAGAAATATCAGTTGACAGATTATGACAGAGAACATTTCTATGATGATTGGGTATTCAAGATTGTTCCTGCAAATGGTGTAACTCCTCCAGGTGATGAATTACGTATTATTGCAGAAGACTTGAGTGCAAGTGATGGAACTGACTTCGACTTCAATGACGTTGTTCTTGATGTTAATATTACTGGCACTACTGCTACTTGTACGCTTGTTGCCGCTGGCGGTACATTACCTCTTAGAATTAATGGTGATGATGCACTTGAGGTTCATGAGTTGTTTGGGGTAGCGCCAAATGTAATGGTAAACACTGGAGCCGGAGCAGTAAAAGACCCTGTTACATTTACATTGAATAACATTTCTAATGCTGCAAACATTAAACTTGAGGTATTCAAGAATGGTGAGTGGATGGAAATGGAAGCAAAGCAGGGCGTTCCTGCTGCTAAGATTGCTGTAAATCAAAATTTTGAAATTTGTGGCGAAAGAGAGCCTATTACAACAAAGTACCCTAACTTTGCGTATTGGGTTCAAAACGTAGATTATATTTGGTGGTAATCAAATAAAACTATAGTGTGCCACCAACATTTGCAAGGTGGCACACGTTTTTTTTAGAGGGTTAGTTCAGTGGTTAGAATAAGGGTCTCCAAAACCTTAGACGGGGTTTCGACTACCTCACCCTCTGCTTTTAATTATTAAAATCTTATTGTTATGCAGTGGCTTGTTGCTATTTATTTGGCTATTGGCTTTGTTTGTTCGTTAATGTGGTGGAATGATGAATATAAGGCAGATTACGAACTTGCAAGAAAAAATGGAAATGTTGAAACATCAATGGCTTCTTTGCTGTTGTTAATGATGACAGTATTTTGGTCGCTTAAAGTAATTATGAATTGCATAGAAGGCTTGAAATAAATTGTGATGTGGCAGAGTGGTCAATTGCGCTTCTCTCATAAGGAAGTTGGGAAACCTACCACTGGTTCAAATCCAGTCATCACAACTCAAGGGAACACACAGCAAGTTTAAATATGGAGGAATGGTTTACTCAATTGACTGCAAATCAATTTATCCTGTTCGAATCAGGTTTATAATGTTCCCTATTATTTAAAATTAGGCAATGATATAGAAGTTGGCACAACTAATGTTTAAATGCAGTCTATTAAGGCTGCATTTTTCGTTTGATTTCTTTGCTATCTCAATTTTTTTTTGTATATTTGTATATATAATATTTAATTAGTAATAGTATGAAGTTAGATAAGTTATACAAGAGGTTTTTAAAGGACAATATGGTGTTTGGTGGTGACATATCAAAAGGTAGTATGTTATTTATGAATGACTTTAACGAGGCATTTCTGCCGTTCAATTCGTTCAGATGGGATTTGACTGAGGAAGGACACGTATTTTGGTTTACAAAGGCGTTAGAGTGGATTATGTACCTTTACACTAACTATGACAACATAGATGATGAAGATGTTGAAAAGTATGACATAAGTATTGAGGCTATTTTTAGCAATATGGAAGATTTGATTGAAAACTATTCGCCAAAGTTGACAGAAGAGGAACTTATGAAGATAAAGGCTTATTCTGAAATAAAAAGCATCATTAGCCAATGTTAATAGTTGACATTAATCAATATAACGCTTTGTTTTTAAGCATATTTGCTTAGATATTTCGATATTAAAACATTTTTTTGTATATTTGCATTGTTGAAAATGACAGAGGAAAAATATAATAAGTCTTTCAAGATAATTTCAAGACTATGCAAGGAGTCAAACATATTTCCTGGCTCTTTCTACAAAAGCATTATAAACTACGTGGAAGAAAACGATAGTTATGTGTTTTACGGTAGAGACAGAATAAGTTACTCAAAAGAAGGAGTTAACTTTGAAGAAAAACTCTTTAAGTTGCAACTAGACTTGTTAAGATGTCTTATTGAGAATGACATCTTAAAGGAATATGATTATTGTTTAGCGTTTAGTGATACGCTTACAAGATACAACGTAAACTATGATAGGATTAAATGGACGAGAGTAGCAAAAACAGCAAGAAAAAAAGAATTTTTTCAATATTTTATTGAAAAATTTAAAGAAAAGGTTGGAGAGCCAAATGAGAAAACATTAAACATAATTATAAATGGATTGCCAGAGGATTAAAACTTTGGCTTTTTTAAAGAAAAAAGTTGTGTGCGCACACATACGTTTGACATATGTCAAAAAAAGAAGTGTTTGTAGTAATTAACCTTTTAAATAGGAGCAGAAACAGAAAAATAGTGATAAGTATTAGTGAGTGAAAAATAATAGTGAATTAAAAAAGTGCAAAAAAAAATGAAAAAGTTAATTTTATCAGTGGCTTTATTGCTAGCCACAGGTTTGACCGCATATGCGGAGGACAACAATAGCAATCACGTTAATATGGTTGAGTCATATGATATTGACATCAATATCAACAGCTTGGTGAAATTCTTGGAACTTTCTGTAGACCAGGTAGAATCCGTAAAGAACATACAGGAAGTGTTTGCCGAGAGTTTAAGATGCGCAGCAGTTATGAACGATGAGAGTCGCAAGAAAATGGTGAAGAATGCCGTCAATTATGATTTGTGTAACTTGAAGTACATTCTTACTGACGACCAGTACAAGAAGTATGTTAGAGTTCTTAATGCCACATTAGCAAATAGGGGTATAAGTAAGTAAGTGTTATTAATAGTGCTATAGTGAAGTGAAGAAAGTGAAGAATTTAATAGTAAAAGCAGCCAAGGCTTATTTTAAAGCCCTTGGCGAGGCTTACAGCCAAAACGCAATAAGGTACGTTTAAACTGATAATAATGCGCATCTGGTAAGTGCATATTACATATATTTAAAAAGGGATGAGAATTTTCTTATCCCTTTTTTTTGTTTTTTCAATTTTTTTTTGTATATTTGCAAAAATTAACTTACAATTATGATTGACATTAATAAGGAAATTGCAGCGGCAATGAAGAGTAGAAATAGGGAGAGACTAGACGTTCTCAAACTTATCAAGACAGAGTTAGTTAAGGCAGAGAAGAATGGTGTTGTGCTTAACGAGGAAAAGGAAGTCAGTATTTTGCTTAAGATGATTGAGCAAAGAAAAGATTCTATTGAGCAATATACAAAAGGTGGAAGAAAAGACCTTGCTGATAATGAACAGAAGGAAATAGACGTAATCAAAGAGTATGTACCTGAATTACCAACAGAAGAGGACATCGCTAATTACACCAATGAGGCAATTGAAACCTTTATAGCATCAAACGATGCTGATTACAAGGTATCAATGAAGGATATGAAAGCAATTCTAACAATTGTTCAAGAAAAATATCCTACTGCTAATGGTAAAATTGTGTCTAACGTATTAAAAAACAAAATAAATGGCTAGAGTAATTAAAAGTGTTAACTATAATCAGCACGCTATTATACGCGATATTATGGAATTGCATAATGGAGGTAAACCATATGAATGCGATATTACATACAGTGTTGGTAACTTTTATGGCAAATTTAAAGATGAAACAGGTGAGTTCGAAATACCTCAACCTAAGTACAAGTATGATGTAGACCCACAAGTAGAAGGTGTTGAAAAGATTGACCCTTGGGGTCCAATTCCTCTACCTGACAATAGCATTGAAAGTATGATGGTTGACCTACCTTTTGTTATTGGTCCAAGAGATTGTGCTTCAATGAAGAATCAGAAGAAGGGCAGCAATATCATAGGTAAGAGGTTCAGTAGTTATTATCCTCGTCACGAAATGTTTGAGTCATACGAACATTGGCTTAAAGAGGCTTATAGAGTATTGAAACCAGGTGGTGTGTTGGTGTGGAAAAGCCAACCTGTTATTTCAGGAGGGATAAACTTGATGACAAGTTATTACTCTTGTAGGGTAGCAGAAGATTTGGGTTTCTATATTAAAGACGAATTTGTTCTTGTTGCGAAACAACGACTAATATCAGGTAAAGTTAAAAATCAGATGCACTCAAGAAGATACCATTCATTCTTCCATGTGTTTGTTAAGGATGACCCAAAGAGAGATAAGACAAACTACTGGAAACGAGAATTTATGGAGAAAAATAAGGAAGTTGTAGTGACAGCTCCACCCGTAAATGCAGATGAGTAGTGAGAATTCTAACTGAGGAAGAAACAAGATGGAAAGGATTAAATCATTATCTTTCGTTAAAGAAGAAATGGAACGATGACAAGTATGGGGTATATTGGCAACGAAAGTATTCTGGTAAGCCATCAGTAGGTGCTATGGTTTACTTATGCGAAAAATGGAAACCAACCTCTTATGAAGACTTTTACAATATGTACATATCAAGATGCGAAGGTATTGATAATTTACATAGAGGCAGAAGTTTGGAAGAACTAGAAGAGATAGCAATTAATTGGCAAAGTGATGTCAAAGATTTTGAAACTCCATTATCAGAATATTTTGATGCTATAATATTACATACAGTGGTAGAAACATATGTAGGTGCTGATTTTGAGAATAAAGCAATAAAAGCCATGCTTGATACCAAGAAATATATTATTGAGAGAAGTAGTGACGAAGAAGATTCTGCAATGAGCATTGATTTCAAGGTATTTAATTTGGATAGGAAGTTATTGTATTTCATTCAGGTAAAACCAATATCGTTTATAACAAGTAATAAATTGCACACATTAAAAGATAGGGTTAACGCATTCGAAAAACATAAGAAAGGGAATGAGGCTTACCCTGGTATACCATATTACTATTTAGTATATGATGCATTTACAAATAAGTGGGTTGTAAACCCTAAAAAGAATAGATGCTTATTTGAATATAGTGAGTTGGTAAAATCGAACGGTGACCCATTAAGAAGTAAGTATATAATGAGAAAAGACGAATCTGATGTGCTTTTTAACAATAATTAACGTGGAAAATTTGGCTTTTCCACGTTTTTTTTGTATCTTTGCACAGCAATACGTATAAAAGCATAACAATGAGTTTAATCAAAAGTATTACAAACAATAAAGATGAATTCAAGATATTTACTCGTTTCCTAAAGGAAAACGGCATTTTCAGCACGTACTTTAGGGAAATGGATATGAATAACGACCGATATTCATCATTCTATTTCCTGTATAAAAAGAATAAAAAGGATTTCTTTAGCAAATGCTATCCATCTGATTGGTTGGATTATTGCTTTTGTTGGGCAAATACACGTGCTGGAGATTATTTTTGGAGTAATGTAAATAATTTGTGGAAATCATATTTAAAAAATGAGATATAGCGGAAGCAAGGCTAAGATAGCCAAATACATAATACCATTTATAATGGAAGAATTGAAGGAAGGGTATACATATGTAGAGCCTTTTATGGGAGGCTGTAATATCCTTTCTGAGGTTGATTGGTCTAAGAAGGTAGGTGCAGATTCAAATGGCTATGTTGTTGCTCTATGGAACAATTTAAAAATTGTTGGCGAAAAACTACAAATCCCATTAGAAATTACGGAAGAGCAATATAATGAAATGAAAGAACTAGCATCTAAAAACACATGTTCAACTAAATATCCATCTTGGCTTATAGGGTATGCAGGAACCGCTTGTTCATATGGCTCAGCATGGTTTAATGGCTACGCACATTTTAACGAAAAAAGAGGTGAAAACCACATAACAGAAGCTTATAACGGATTAAAAAAACAATTGTGCTGTTTTAAACACATACAAAACACTTATTTTCATCATTGGGATTATAAAGAATTATTTAAATTTTATTATTATAGTTTTGCATTATCTCCAAAAGGTAGTAATAAATATGTTTTTTATTGCGACCCCCCATATAAAGGCACTAAAGGTTACAAAGACAATAATTTTAACAGTGATGAATTCTGGGAATGGGTAAGGATAATGTCAAAAGCCGGATTTAAAGTATTAGTTTCTGAATATAATGCGCCTAATGATTTTAAATGCATATGGAGTATGGAAAAAAAGGATGGAATGGGAACTACAAAATGCGGTTGCGTACAGCAAACAAAAATAGAAAAACTTTTTGTTTATGACAAATGAACAATATAAAATATTTATCAGGTATTTGAAAGAACGAGGCCTTTATTTTGCTTTTTTGAATGACGCAAAACAATTCCCAGAAAGAAGAAAAGGAAAACGTGTTAAAACAGCGTTGCTAAACATGGCAAGCCCAACAGAAGCAATTATGGCGCTAATTCACTGGGGAAATGCAGAATATAAAAAATGGCAAGATGAATATCATAAATATATAAATTTTTATAATCAATTAGACAAAAGTACAAAAGACAATAGTTATGAAATTTTTAAAAAAGTTAAAAAACTTTCTTTTCGGGAAAAACTATAATAGTGGTTTTTCTATGGTTAACCAACCTTGTTTTGATAAGTTTGGTAAATTTATAGGATGGTTTAGCCGTTCAATGGCAACTGCAATTTTTGTGTTTTGTAGAGACAAAAACGGGGTTCTTCACGTGCTTGCTTCTGAAAGAGGTAAAGGCGCAGCTGATTTCCAAGGTTATTGGAACTGCCCTTGCGGTTATCTTGATTTCAACGAAACTATCAAGCATTGTGCCATTCGTGAGTTGGAAGAGGAAACTGGTATTGGCGTTTCAGAGGAAATTGTGCAATTCATTTCTTATGAAGATGACCCAATTACTGCAAACCATCAGAATGTGACGTTTAGGTTTGGTGTTAGCATCACAGACCATACCACTGAACAACTCTCTGGCTTCTCCCATAAACATAATGAAAAGAACGAAGTTGGTAAAATTGCTTGGATTCCTGTAAATGAAATCGACAAGTACGATTGGGCCTTCGGACACAAGACAAGAATAGTCGAAATTGCACGTGAATTGCAGTTGATTTAAATCAACATAGAGCAAAAATTTGAAAAAAATACCGATTTTATTTCTTTTTTTAAATATTTATTTGTATATTTGCAATAATAATTTAAAACAATAAATAAGTTATTTAATTAAATTAAAAAGTAGAAAGAAAATGAAAAAGTTAGTATTCATGTTTGCAACAATTGTTGCAATCTCATTTGCTTCTTGCGGTGGTCAGACCACTAATGAAGTAGCTGCTGATTCAACAGCAACCGACACTGTAGACACTGTTTTGGTTGACACAGTTGTTGCAGATTCTGTGATTACCGCTGAGTAACCATAGTTTAAGTGATTGGCTCGAAAGCCAATCTTTTTTTTGTTTATACAATTTTGTTTGTTTAACATTATTTAACGTGGGATATTTTTTTATTCCACGTTTTTTTTGTATATTTGCACAGAATATTAATCAATTATTATTAATAAAAATGAAAAAATCATTACTTTTTGCATTGGCGTTAGGGACTGTATTTTCAGCAAACGCTCAGGGAGAATACCGAGACGATGCGTATACCGTAGTTGGTCAACATGGCAACAGAATCGATGTGCAGAAGGGCAGATGTCAGCAACCACAGCCACGTCAGCCTCAGTTTTACATCGAGGACAACACTCAGTGTTTCAATGGGTACGATGACGTTATTGAGAACGAAAGTTCTGTAAAGAATGTTTTGGTAAGAGATTATCAGACCATCAATTACTATCACGAAAATGTGGTTAAAGAGGTTCACCATTATCCTAATGGTACGCCTGCCTATCGTAGGGCTGCGCCACGAAGGGCTATCCAGATTGAGCAGCTACATACGAATTACGAACCAGTACAATCATTTAACAACTATCAGCAAGTTTCTGATGGAAGTAAATGGTTTTTCTTCTTCCAATTAAATTCGGATTTCCTTACTAATCAAGAAGAGATAGGGCATTTGATTGATTATGCTCTGTCAAACCCTCGTTGTAAGTTGTACATTGATTCATATGCTGATGCGTTGACTGGTAGCGAATCATACAATATGGATATTTCGCAAAGAAGGGCTAACACAATCATTAACATCCTGATTAGAGAAGGCGTTAATAGGAGCAGACTGTTTGTAAAGTGTCATGGGTGTATCAATCAGCCGTATAATACAAACAACTTAAATCGATGTGTTACAGTTAAAACCTCAACCTTCTAATGAATGAAAAAATTTTAGATAAATCAGAAATTCTCGCTAGGGCGAAGCTAAAGTGGGATAAGAAAAGCGACATAAATAGGATAAGGGCAGGGTCAAAATATAAGCATTTCTTTGAGAAACATAAGTTAAAAATCAATGATTGGTCTAATGATTTTGACCACCTTACTAATAGTCAGCAAAACGTTATCATAAAAGGAGAACTTATTAGAACATACGATTCCTTGCAAAACGTTTTAAAAACTAGAATTATGCGTGATTTTGGATTATCTGAATTTTCAAGCAAGTGGTACAAATTACCTTGCCACGATAAAAAGATTCTTCTTAATTATGTCATAAGATGAAGAAAGATTACAGTCGTGATTTTAATGATATTGAATACTTTATCGACCACGTTGAAGACGTTAACGCTAGAGTTGATGTGCTGCAAAAGTTGGGATATAAGATAGGTGTCGATGTTGTTACTGCAAAAACAAACATTATTAAAAAAGTAATAGTAGGTAGAAAAGGTGAGTTGAGAATTCAAGTTACACTTGCTCCGAAAGGTTATCCATTAGCAAAATGCGTAATATTAGAATGAACGAACAGAAAGTAAATGAAATACTCCATAACTGGTTAGATAAAAATGGAGAGTGGGTCATTGACAAATATGGCTCGATTGAAAAAGTAGAAGAAATCGTAGTTAATTGTGTGTCTTTATCACAGGCTTGGTTTAACACACAGAACAAAAAAGAATTCTCCTTTGAGATTTCCTTATACGATAAGGATGGGGCAATTGTAGAGACATTGCACGGTGTCACAGAAGACAATTTACCATCAATGATGTTTGACATTATCGTTTCAAAGAGCGATAATTACTCTAAATTATCTCTTATGAAATATAAGTATGTAAGTGGTAACAAGCAGACTGACCTTGTAGGGGAATTAGAAATATCTTAAATAATGTTAAAAAAATTAAGCATATTTTGTTATTAAATTATTTTTTTGTATATTTGCAGCAAAATCAATTTAACGTATATAAAAAATGAATAACTCAACAGATGTTAAGGCAAATGCCGAAGAGAAGAACGTTACATTAGTTAACGGTGAGAAAGTAGATACCAAGACTGGTGAAGTTCTTAACTCAAAACCTGAGAATAAGGCTGATGAAAAGCCGGCAGAGGCTGAAAAGAGACCAATGACAGAAAGCGAGGCACGTGAGTACATCGCAAGTCTTCCTTACAAGCACATTGACGTACATGAACTATATGAGGTTATGCAGGTTCCTTCTTGCAGCCGATATGAGTTCCGTATGGCGGCTTATATCATCTTGTGGGCACGTAAGAATAACGTTGACTACAAGTTTGATAAGAAGGGTAACATCTATCTCACAAAGGGTAAACTTGAAGAGGGCGAATTCTATCCTTGCGTAACATCGCACATGGACACCGTTCAAGACAAGGCTAAACCTTATGCTTTGGCCGGCGCTGAATTACCTTTGCGCACAAGACGTGTGAAGTCCACTACAAGTGACGAGGTTCGTCACGAGATTTTCATCGATGGCCAAGGTATTGGTGCTGATGATAAACTCGGTGTGTACATTTCCTTACAGCTTGTCAAGCATTTCGACAAGATTAAGGCTGCATTCTTCGTAGAAGAGGAAATTGGTATGCAGGGTAGTAAGGAGTTGGATAAGGAGTTCTTCAATGACGTTGCATACGTTGTTGGTTGGGATTCACCAGACCTTATTCGTGCTGCTTGGAAGTGCGCAGGAGTACAGATGTTCACTGCCAAGTTCTTCAAGGAGAAACTTTATCCTGTTGTGAAGAACTGGGGCTTTGAGGCTAAGAACTTTAACTCAGAGCCATTCACTGATGTGTGTCAGATTCGTGAAAAGACTGACGTTATGTGTATGAACTTTGGTAATGGTGGTTATCAGGCACATAGCGCAACTGAGTACCTTGTTGTTGAGCACGTTGACCACGCTCTTGGCATGGGTATGGACATCATCCAGAGCATTGGTAACAAGGAGCAGTTTAAGTTTCCGAAAAAGACGTACTCTTATGACAGAACTGCTAGTGGCGTTGGCCGTACCGCTTGCGCATACGATGACGATGATAAGGAGTGCGAGAAGCTGTTTGGCTACGTAAGAACGACCACTTATGGTGGTACAACTGGTGGCACAACTGGTGGAAGCACAAGTGGTGTTGGCACAACCACAAATCGTTCTGATGGCAATGTTAACACAAAGCCTGCTAATGATGCAGTCAACGAGGAAACCATCAAGTACATTGTTGATACATATGACGAGTACGTTAATGGCATCAAGGATGGTATCGAGAAGAAGTGTGATATAATCGAGGACATTATCAGAGATAAGTTCCGTGAGGTTGGTGTGGACTACAGTACTATTGGTCTTAACCTTAAGGAAGAGTTGTCTGAGATTTTCAGTAAGGAAATAAAATTCTAATTCTAGAAAAATGATAGGAACAAAAGCAAAGGGTTTTCGCCACATCATTAGAGTGGCGAAAGCCTCAAAAGAAGTAGGTTTTTTCTTTAAGCATGACTTTTTTCATGTTTCTTATGGCGTTGCGCTTTATGTATCAAAAGATGAATGCGCAAATCCATACATGTGTAATGGTGGCGATTATTTGATGATATTCAACAACAGCGTGTCTAACGTCATATATAACGACCAATGCCATACTGGAACTGAAATAGGCACAAGAATCAAGATGCTTGCAGAAAAACACCCAAATGTGTGGGTTATTCCAGTTGAAAAGAGAAATTTCAATGAGGAATCTGGCGTATTTATGGGCAAAGTTTTAGTTCCTTCCGATTTTGACAAGAAATACGAAGAGTTCTGCGAGGCGAATAAGAAACAGATGCAGAATGTTGTTAAATATGCTCCAAAGGATAGTTGCATTTTCAGATATTTATTCAATCTTTCCAATGGGTCTAAGAATTTCTTCTTTTGGGCTGTAGGCGCATATTTCAAGTCACAAGTGTCTTTGTACCTTATCGAAAAGATTCTTCTGTGGAATGACAATTATAGTCAGCTTTCCAAGAAACTTGCAAAGGGAACAATCACTGCCTATACAAGTCAAAAAGATTTGTTTGCTATAGTCAGAGAAATGGCTAGACTTAGACGTGATAAGCGTGCTAATGATGTTATTAGTATGTTTAACACCATGCAGAAGAAGCTTCTAAGGGAATATAAGTTAAACGATAGAGATTACGAAACTCTTTCCAAGTTTGGTAAACTTTCTGCAAAAAAGAAGCTGAATTTTATCAAGAAGATGTCAACCATTGAGGATGCTAGTGAAATCCTTAAACAGATGTCATTCCTTGCTGACGTTCACTTTGAGTGGAAAAAGGAATCACTCTTGGAATTCTTAAAAAATAATGAGAACTTTAACTGTGAAGTAGTTATTGACAGGGATAGTATTGTTCTCCTTAAGGTAAAGGACTACGAAACAGTAAAGAGATTGGCGAAGACTACCAACTGGTGTATCTCAAAGGATAAGAAATATTGGGCTGAGTACGTTGAACATAAGCCAAACGCAACTCAATACGTCCTTATGGATTTCTCTAGGAAAGAGGATGATAACCTTTCAATCGTAGGTTTCACATCAGTACACGATAGAGGTATCACAAATGCACACGATTTCCAGAACAGAAACCTTATGCAAGGCAGACGTGTATCAGGAGCATCTGAGATTAAATCATTTGTTTCTAGGTTCATTGATTGCAGTAGCATCTATGGAATTCTTGACAAGAATGGTATTAAGGTATCAGATGTTGTATCATATGAACCTAATCATTTCGAGTGGAACAGAGAAAGTATGTTCAAGTATCTCAGACAGTGCATTAGCGATGAAGATTATTATATCATATACGATGATGGAGATAGAATTGCCTTAATCGCTGATAACGACAATATACGCTATTTATTCGGCGATGTATATATTGAGAACAGAAGACTTGATGATGGTGGAGCTAATAGTCAACACATCTTGTTCGCTGATTTTACAAAGAAGGCTAACGACCCAGAGAAGTTAATCTTTGGAGTAATTAATCATAACTTTGAAAGTCATGAGAGTTCTTGTGCAAGGTTGTACAATGACAAGTATGAGCCATTAACACAGTCATTTGACTCTAAACTGGAGGAATATGGTTTGCCATACGACATTATATGTAGAACTGATAATCCTGTTGACAGATTCTTTAACTCATTATCATCACTTGAATTGGCCAGTCTTAAAGACTTGATTAAAAATAAGGCTGTTCGTGAGGAAATTAATGATGGTTGCAGGTCAGGCTATATAAGGGATTCCATAATCAATGTAACGTTTGGTTACAATTCTTCTGACTACATAGATTTGTTCTATAACAATGGTTATTTGCTTTCTAACGTGATTGGAACTAGAGGCGCTGCTGATATGGCAAGTCGTATGATTAATACTATGCACAACATGGTTAGAAATAACTTTGGAATGACAATGAAAGTTCCTACACCTAGTGAGATAGAATCATTCAAGAAGGGCGAAATTAATTCCTATGAAGAGTCAATGTATATTGGAAACTTTTTGATGCTGATTAAGATGGCTAATATGGAAGAGGATAATGATTTCTTCTATCGTCTTGTTAGTGCAATGGTTGCTAGACATCAGGTATGCGATTTGTTTGACCTCTTAATGACAATTATTTGCCACAAGGTTGACTTGTCAAGCAGATTGGTGATTGCTAAGTACGTTTCAGCATACGCTTTTGACTTTGGTAGTCCTAGGGTTGTTAACGTTATCAACTCCATTAAGAACAAGAGCCGTGACCTTAAGTCTATCATTGATTCACGCAAGTCACGCGACTATAAGACCACAGAAATGTGGGTATTAGGAGATAACGGAAACTACGTGGTTGAAGGAGTTAATCAGGAAGTAGCAGCACACGCTCCCAGACGTAGATAATTGAGATTTGCAAGGTGTAACAGCCTTGCAATCTTTTTAAAATACGTTTATTTAACTTTAATTAACTTAAAAAGTTTCTTTATTATTTTTTTTTATTGTATATTTGCATTG
>Ga0310691_10003024_pt1 | contig 20921 bp, 16 predicted proteins | sample 176DNAGHGlowgp2_FD_203887 | JGI IMG/M metagenome (GOLD analysis project Ga0310691, IMG submission 203887) | Sheep rumen microbial communities from Palmerston North, Manawatu-Wanganui, New Zealand - 1766 DNA GHGlow gp2 (v2) (version 2) | ecosystem: Host-associated > Mammals > Digestive system >...
ATTGGTTTGTTTTTTTCACAATTTAATTCTACCAATTTTGAGCTCTTCGGAGCTCTTTTTTATTCCTTTTTTCTGGAAAATATAAAGGGAGCTGCCTCATAGTTTTGAGACAGCCCCTGCTTTTGTCTGTGAAGAGGCAGGCGAAACACATTAAACTCCGGTTTCGAGCATTTTAATCAGTATGTCCCGGAACCTCTCTGTCCCCCTGACACATTAAACCTGAAGTCTGAGTGACTTTAATGTGTAAAAACACGTCCCGGAGGCATATTGTATAGTGCTTTTTACACATTAAACAAGCGATTCGGAAGATTTAATGTGTCAGACCCCTTCCCAACATGCCCAAAATACACATTAAATCGACGTTTCTGACGGTTTAATGTGTCGGCCCCTCTCATCCGTGTTCCGAGCCGCCCCAATCTCATTCAAACCGATGAATACTTATGCAAAAGCACTGGTAACAGTGCTCCTAGAGAAGAATTCGCCGCCATGTGTGTGCACGCGCGCTGCTCTGATACTCACCGATGCCATGTCTACGCACCCGCACCAGAAAAAAGAACTGGCCCCGACATGAAGCGCGCCCACTCATTCTTTATAGTGCATCGGAAGAGATGTCATTGTATAATGACGTAGATGGTTTCTCGCGCGCGGGGCGAACGGGCACGGGGAACCGATTGGACAGGAAGGGACAACAGACATGGAGCGTAGTGAGAAACTGATAGACAAACTGGCGCAGACCCGCGACCTTACAGACGAGGAGTTTCTTGCACTTCTCGAAGACGAGACGGAGGAGACCCGGGAGGCCCTTGCGGCGCGGGCACGGGAAGTGCGCGAGGCGATCTATGGTAAAGACGTATACATCCGCGGACTCGTGGAATTCTCGAATATTTGTAAGAACGATTGTAAATACTGCGGCATCCGAAGAAGCAACAGAAATGCCGAGCGCTATAGACTCACCGAGGAGCAGATCCTTGAGTGCGCCGACATGGGGTACGATCTGGGATTTCGTACCGTCGTTCTGCAGGGCGGGGAGGACCCGTACTTTACCGATGACCGCCTGGAACAGATCATCCGAAAACTCAAGGACCGCCACCCGGACTGCGCCGTGACACTGTCCATAGGCGAGCGCGAGAAAGAAAGCTACCAGAGGCTTTTCGACGCAGGGGCGGACAGATATCTGCTCAGACACGAGACCGCCGACGAAGAACTCTACAAGAGCCTTCACCCGGAAGAAATGTCCTTCGCACACAGGATCAAATGCCTGCGTGAACTTAAGGAGATCGGCTACCAGGTCGGCGCCGGCTTCATGGTCGGATCCCCGGGACAGACGAAGGCGAGCCTTGTGAAAGACCTGCGGTTCCTTCAGGACCTGAAACCCGAGATGGTGGGCATCGGCCCGTTTATCCCGCACCACGATACGGAGTATAAAGACTGCGAAGCAGGAAGCGTGAACCTGACCTTGAAGCTTCTTTCCATCATCCGGCTCCTTCTTCCGGATGTGCTTCTTCCATCGACAACAGCACTGGGCACAGCAGACCCGATGGGCCGCGAGAAGGGGATTCTTGCCGGAGCGAATGTCGTGATGCCGAATCTTTCCCCGTCGAGCGTTCGCGGGAAATACCTTCTTTACGATAACAAGATCTGCACGGGCGATGAGGCCGCGGAGTGCATCCGCTGCATGACCGCCCGCGTGGCGAAAGTAGGATACCAGGTCGTCCAGAGCCGCGGCGACCACGTGAGCTATAAGGAGAAAAACTGAGGCGCACCCGGCCCCGAAGCCGCTTCTGTCACGGCACCGTGCCACGCCGACATCGACACGATAAGGAGGGCATATGATATAAAGAAACGCTGCGCGGTCTTTGACCGCATCGGCACAATCACGATCAGGAGGCACACTATGGCATACGAAAGAATTTCAGACGCGAATGAGATCACGGCACGCTACATGGACCGGATCCTTCTGACCGAGCGGCTCATCGACTCCACCGTCGCCGACACGACGATCGACTTCCTGGGCGACACCTTCAGCAGCCCCGTCATGACGCCCGCATTTTCACACCTTCCCCAATATAACGGCCGCGAGTTGACCGGCCTCGAGGAGTATTCTTCTGCGGCAAAAGCACTGAACCTTCTGAATTTCGTGGGTATGATGGGGAACGATCTCTTCTCCAGGATTGCGAAGACAGGCGCGAAGACCGTGCGCATCGTGAAGCCCTATGCCGATAACGGCAAGGTCAGAGACCAGATGCAGTTCGCCGAAGAAGCGGGCGCATGGGGCATCGGCATGGACATCGACCACATCTTCGGACCGGACGGCCTCGACGTGTGCGTCGGCGAGAAGATGGACGTGCAGACATCAGAGATGCTCGGGTCCTATATCGAATCGACGAAACTTCCGTTCTTCGTAAAGGGCGTCCTCAGCGTGGAAGATGCCTTAAAATGCGCGGATCTCGGGGCGAAGGCGATCATCGTCAGCCATCATCACGGCCGGCTTCCCTATGCGGTACCGCCGGTTGCCATCCTGCCGAAGATCAAGGAAGCGCTCACGGCTTCGGGCAAGGACGTGAAGATCATCGTGGACTGCGGGATCACGTCCGGAGCGGATGTATATAAGTGTCTGGCGCTGGGCGCGGACGCCGCCGCAGTAGGCCGTTCGATGCTGCCGTCACTTCAGGAGGACGGCGTCGAAGGCATATCGAAGTTCCTGACCGACGTAACCGGCGAACTTCGCTACGTCATGAGCTTCACCGGATTTCGTAAGGTAAGCGAGATCGACTCCCGCTGCCTCGTGCTGCCACACGACATCGTGTGATACAATCGATAGTAGATACTTCGTACCGGAACATTTCCTTCCTGCATCGCCGCCGCGCACTTCGCAACAATAGAATGAGTGAGGTAATTCTTATGCAAAAGCACTTGGATATCGTTTGTATGGGTATGGCCCTTCTGGATTCGATCATCAAAGGCTTCGATCCGGAGCCGATCTCCGCATCGGGCTACCGCGCGAAGTCGGGATCACTGAATGTCGGCGGGGAAGCGGTGAATGAGGCCGTGGCCGCGTCGCGCCTGGGTATGACGACCGGCATCGTCTGCTTCCTCGGCGAAGATGCGGCAGGCGACATGGTCCTCGCCCGCCTGAACCAATGCGGCGTGGATACATCCTCTGTCCTTCGCGCCGCCGAGCATCCGACCCCGGTCACGACCATGTTCGTCCGGGATGACGGCACAAGAAAGTCCATCACCAACGAATCCCACCGTTATAACTTCCATCCCGAGAAATACCCGGAGCGCTACACATGCGCCCGCGCCCTGATCCTGGGATCTCTTTTCCGCGCGCCTTTCGACGATCCGGAGATCGTCCTCTCCGTGGTAAAGGCCGCATCGGAAGCAGGTACCCTGGTTTTTGGCGATACGAAACTCCCGAACTTCCGTAAGCTCACTCTCGACGACATTCAGGAAGCCCTGCCGTATCTCGATTTCATCACGCCGAACGAAGATGAGGCGAAGTATTTCACGGGGAAAGAAGATCCGGAGGAAATGGCGGATGTATTCCTTTCCTACGGTGTGAAGAACGTGGTCATCAAGCTCGGCGCGAAAGGTTGTTTCTTCAAGAATAAGGAGATGGCCCTGACCCTTCCGGCTTTCCCGATCGATGCCGTCGACGCCACCGGCGCAGGCGACTGCTTCGTCGCCGGCCTTGCATCCGAGATCCTGCGGGCAGGGGAGTCATTTACCGGGCACGAGGAACTGCATGCCGCACTTCCGGATGCCCTCCGCTTCGCCAGCGCATGCGGCGCGATCTGCACGACCGCCGTCGGCGCCGGCACCGCCCTTCAGAGCCGCGACCAGGTCCTCCAATTCCTCGCCGACACGGCCAGATAAGAAGCGCCCTCCGCTCAGTACGGCTTCTTTATCAGCTCGTAATCAGCACTCTTCGTAAACTCCGAGAAGTAACAGAACAGCATACTCCCGAACTCCGGGTACTTCACCGCCAGGATCTCGCCATCCTGACAGTAGAACGTAAACTTCACGCCCCGGTATGACCACTCCTCGACCACGAACTCCCGCCCGTCGAGCGTCCCCGTGTACGCCCGCAGGAACTCGATCTTGTGCCCCGGAATGAATATATCCGGCAGGCTATAGAGGATCTCCGCATCCGAGAACTCCGGTCCCGCCGGATCTGCCCGCTGCATCCCGTCATCCGTCGCGGTATAGATCGTGTCCCCGAGCCGCACCCGCATCACCACATAATCGAACGACCCGTCGTGCGACGAAACCCCGTCATAGTCGTAGAAATCCGCCCCGTCGAAGGAGAGCACCGACTGGTGGATCTTATACGCGCCGAAGGTCCACATCTCCAGCGAGAACGGCTGCAGCGACTGGAAATAGTCGATATAGCCCTGCACGACCGGCGACTCATCGAGGTCCCCGCTCTCCGTGACCACCCCCGACAGGTCGAAGAAACCGTGCGCCTCCAGATCCTCCCGCTGCCAGTCCGCCGCCGATTTGTCCGCATCCGCCACGGCCTGCTGCGCCTTTTCTTCCGTATTTTCTTCGGCAAAAGCACTGAGTTCCTGAAGATCTACGTCGACCGTTGCGCTTCCGATGAAATAGTATACCGTCAGCCCCTCGGCGCCGTACTCCCAGCCCCCGATGATCTTTCCGTCCTCGTCGAGAAGCACTGCGATCGTCTCCGCATCGGCCTCATCGCCGACCCTGTAGAACTCGCAGAACGCCGGCACCATCGTCGACGACGAGATCAGCCGGTGCCCCTCGCTGTCGAATCCGTACCCCGCATCCGATCCGGCCGCCCGGCTCTCCTCGTACGGAACATAGCTCACGGCGAACCCGCCGACGAAATCGTAAAGATCCAGTGTCTTGGCAAAAGGCGTAAAAGGCATCACCCCTGCGATGTCTGCGTCATCGAGTTTCGTATAGACCGGGACCGTATCGTAGCGCGCATACCCCACGCCGCCCTCGATAATGAGCTCATAGTACGAGAGGTCCTGCGGCACCCGGACGTCGTCGACCGTCGCATCCGTCTGCAGGACCGTGTTCTCACAGACATAGATGCTGTCGCTGTCCGCGGCATGCGTCACAGATTGAAAAGTACTCTCCGAGATGTACGTATATATGGTCTCCATGCTGGCGTTTTTCTGGCCCGCTTCAAGTTTCGGCGCGTCGTACGGTGCGCTCCGGTCGATCGCCCAGGTTCCGTCCACAATCGTCATCAGGTCCCCGCACTTTCCGAAAGCCGCGCCCGCCGCTGCCTCGTAGATCTGATCCAGCATCGCCCGGCTCTCTTCATCGGAAGAAGCCCGGAAAGCATGCTCGTGTCCGCTGAAATCCCGCATCAGCCAGTCTCCGTTACCCAGATACATAACTTCCGTCTGCGTCTCCTGGCAGGTCACCGTCACCAGAGTCGAATTCATATAAGAAAAATCGATCCCGTCCGATTCATACCACGGCCCGTCCGAGGTGCCCACACCATTACGCTCACAGAAATCCAGAAGTTCCGAAAGAAGTGCGTCCGTCTGCTCCTTATCCTCCACATGGAAAACCGCGGACGACTCCTGCGAGGCGCCGGACGTTTCGATCCGAAGCGAACTGGCCAGGCTCAGAAGATCCGCCGTCGCACCGCTCAGCGAGACAAACTCGGAGACGGTGAATTCCTGCGAACCATCGAGCGAGATGCCCTGTACGATCACATAGGCCGAATCGGAAGAAATGCCCGCGATATTGATCCCGTACACATACGGCATGTCATAAGTGAGTTCGTCATTTTTGATATACTGCTCGAGATGCGCCTGGATCCTGGAATCAGCGAAGATGATGTCCATCCCTGTCCGTACGGCCTGCTCGATCAGCTCCGGCGCGACAGCATTCATAGAGATCCCGTTCAGAGACCGGCCCGAGACCACGAAGAAGATCCGCTCGTCCGGAAGTTCTTTGAGTTTGTGGTCCGGCCCCAGAAACTTCGCCTGATCCGGCATATCCCTGAGCATATCCTCCACATACTCATCGTAGGTCATATCGGCCGTGTTCATCTGGGCGACGGACATCTCGTAATACTCTTCCGAGAACACATATTCAGCCGTAAGTTGTAAGTAAGCAGAGAAGAACATATTCTCGTCGGTACTTCGGTACTCGCCGTGATCCGTGAGAACGAAGATCGCGGAATTATTGCTTCTCCATTCATCGGCCATGCCCCGCACCACAGAATCGTCCGGAGGGGCGATCGTGATCTTCGAAGGATCTCTCTGGGCGGTCGAATTGCTCGGATCCTGAGAAGACGCGGTGGAATCGCCCGGGTCGGTTTCCTTGCCGTCGCCCGTATCCGACGCGGCCGCACGCTTCGATCCCAAATCGTCCTTATCCGTATCCGCCGTTTCGTTTCTCCTGCATCCACAGAAGGAACCTAATGCCAACGCGAAGGTCAGCACCAAAGCCGTTAATCGAGTCTTCTTCATGTCTATACCTCAATCCCCATAAGCCCTAATAGGCCATATTTCCGATGCTGGAAGCACTGTGTCGTCTGTACTGTCGTTTTTCTCTACCTATCATAGCATTTCATGGAAAGTCCGTGAAGCACCTCCCGGGGGAGAGAGGAGAAGGAGAGGGGAGAGGGTAAAGGGATCGTTTCAAGTTGGGGAGAAGATTGTACCTGTAATCCGTGAAGCCCCATGGTTTCAGTTGACTCGTTGGCATACCGATGCTACAATACAGATAAAGAAGCACAGTCCGCAAGGACGGTTGCCTTGGGTTTGTTATAAACCACCCTAAGGACGCCAATCCATATTAGGGTGGTTGTTTTATTTGCGCTTGTACCTGTTATCCAGGAAGGCAAATAGCTTCAACAGTGCTATCAAGAAGCTGACCAGCAAACTGATCAAGGTGATAACAAGAGATAGAATCTCGTAATCTGTCATACGCATCCCTCCTTTCTCAATCTATTCCCGAGGGAACGACAAGAACCGGAGGCAACCGCCCATTATGCAGACTGTGCTCCCACTTATTATATCACAAAATCGAACAGATGTTCCCTGTTATTATCTATTCTTTGAATTTTTGGGGGCTTGTAAAACGGCTTCAATACGGGCTTTTTTGGGGGGCAGACAAGAAGCAGAGCAGATTCCCGTTTGATTCTTGTCTGAAACAGAAGTGTGCGACAAGAGCTAGAGGAGATTTCCATTTGGTTCTTGTCCGAATCTGAAAGGCACGACAAGAGCCAGAGCCGAATTCCGTTTGATTCTTGTCAGGCCTGTCCGGGCAATCTTTACCCAATCTTAACTTTTTCTTGGCGTTTGCTTGAAGTCTCATCGATAATATGTAATCATGCACAGCAGGGATGAGCCCGGGACGCCTGATCCGGAAAGCGAAAGGGCACACTCCGAAACGAAACAAGGACAGTGCAAGTAGGAGAGTATTAGAAATGTTAGACGTAAATCATGTGACCAAGAAGTATGGAAAAAACCTCGCGTGCGACGACGTATCGTTCACGCTTGACTCAGGAAGCCTCACCGTCCTGCTCGGACCGAACGGCGCCGGCAAGAGTACGATCATCAAGTCGATCATCGGCTTCCTTAAGTATAGCGGACAGATCTCCGTAAACGGCATCCCGAACAAGACCACAGCCGCCAGAAAGATCCTCGGATACATCCCGGAACTTCCGTCACTTTACCCGACACTGACCGTCATCGAGCATATGGAGTTCATCGCCCGTGCCTATAAGATGACCAACTACAAAGACCGCATCGAGATGCTGCTCAAGCGTTTCGAGCTCGACGACAAGAAGAAGAAATTCGGCGACGAGCTCAGTAAAGGCATGCAGCAGAAATTGAACCTCTGCATCGGCCTTCTGCCTGATCCGGACATCCTCCTGATGGACGAGCCGCTACTCGGCCTCGATCCCCACGCGATAAAAGAACTGAAATCCATGATCGAAGAGATGCGCCAGGCAGGGAAGACCATGCTCATCAGCACGCACATCATCGACAGCGTAGACATGCTCTGGGACAGAACCGTCATCATGCAGAAAGGTAAGGTCCGCGCCAATGTCACCAGACCCGAGATCGAAGGACAGGGCAAATCCCTGGAGGATCTGTTCTTCGAGGTCACCGAAGGAATCGATTCTTCCTCGGTAAAAGCACTGCCGTCCGAGCAGGAAGCGGAAACCGTTTCTGAGGATGCCGAAGCGAAGGGAGAAGTGACGAAATGAGACTCTTTTTCTACTACACCTGGCACTCCCTCGTGAACACTCTCAAGAGGGTGCTGAAGACGTGGGTTGCATTCTTCCTCGTATGCCTCGTTATCGGAATCGTGATCGGATTAGGTATTTCCATGTTTCTTCCGGATTCAGACAAGGAAGATGAGAAGAACACCAATACGATCGAAATGACAGAAGATCAGACCGAGGAAGATGAAACCGAAGTGGCGGTCAGCGCCAAGAAAGATAAAGAATGGGGATTCCTTTCCTCCCGTGGAAAGACCAAGACGGATCTCGTGGATCTCGTGATTACGGCCGTCTTCCTCCTGATGCTTGCTACGAATATCAGTAACGCCAAGAGCTCCGGCAGGATCTTTAAGCCCGCTGACGTGCCGATGCTGTTCGCCAGCCCGATGAAACCACAATCGGTACTCATGTTCCGGCTCATCGGATCTCTGGCTGGAACACTGGTCATCGCACTCTATATGGTATTCCAGCTGCCGAATCTTATCACGAATATGGGACTCAGCCTCTGGGGCGCCGTCTCCCTTCTCATCGCGTACGCACTGGTACTCATCTTCGGCACACTGGTACAGGTGGCTTTCTACACCATCATGTCCAGAACGAAGTACGGCACATCCGGCCTTGGCAAATGCGTCATCGCGGTTTACGCCGTGATCGCCGGTATCTTCGGTATCTACATGGTATCGACAGGTAAAGACGCACTGACCGCCGCATTTGATTTCTTCGCCAGCAAAAACACGTACTGGGTTCCTTTCTGGGGCTGGATGCGCGGCTTCTGCTGCCACGCCATCGAAGGAAACATCCCACTGTCGCTTCTGTTCCTGGCGCTGTTCCTCTTCGCCTGCGTCCTGATCGTCGTATTGATCTGGAAAGTGCCGGCAGACTTCTACGAGGATGCACTCGTTGAGACAGAGAAGCAGGCCGTCATGATCGACAACGCGAAGAATGCACAGGCCGGTGTGGCCGTCGTCCGCGAGAAGGACAGAAGCAACAAACTCGAGCGTGACGGATTTAAGAGAGGATTCGGAGCGAATGTGTTCCTGCACAAGGCCATCTACAACCGTTTCCGCTTCGCGAAGTGGAAGGTCTTCTCGATCACCATGGTCGTATTCACCCTGACGGCCGGATTTGCCGCCTGGTTCGCTAAAGGAAGCGATCTTCCTGTCGACCCGTTCCTGGTCCCGGCCTGCGCTCTGGCGTTCCTGATGTTCTACAGAACCCTGGGTAACCCGCTGAAGGAAGACACCAGCCGCGAGTTCTTCATCCTGATTCCGGAATCTCCTCTGAAGAAGATCTGGTTCTCGCTTCTTGGAAGCGTAGCCGTCAATGCCATCGATCTGGTCGTTCCGATCCTTGTTGCCGGCATTATGCTCAAGACGAATCCGCTGGTCATGCTCGGCTGGATGCTGTTCATCCTCTCCATATCCCTCTTCGGAACGGCGGTCGGAACATTCGTCAATATCTCCGTCCCGGGCGAAAGCGCACAGACCATTAAGACATTCGTGCAGATGATGCTCCTGTACTTCGGACTTTTCCCGGCAGCCATATTCGTTATCCTCGGCGTAGTCTTCAAGCTTCCGGTCCTGACACTTGTACTGGGAACCGGCGTGAACTGCGGAATCGGAGCACTCTTTACCCTGATCACCCCGCACTTCCTCGTGAACCGCTGACAGCACCGGAAGAAGTATAGTAAAATAAGTGAAGAAAATGCCGGAGAAGATTCCGGTCCGCCTATCGGATCGAAGAGAAAAGATGCACCCGGCTCGGAACTCTACAGTAAGATGACCGGCCAGATCTGCGAACTTCTGGAGCAGAAACTCGGCATCCCCGGAAATGCGGTCTACGTGACCTACCACCCGGTACGCGACTGGGGCTGGAACGGCCGCAACTTCTGATCCCTGAATAAACAGAAAATAAGACGAAGGACCTGCCATCTTCCTTCTGCATCAGTCCCAGGCCGGAAGCGCTTCGGACGCAGAAGAGGAGCAGGTCCTTTCTATTACTTCAAGAGTAGAGATCGTTCAGAGTGAGGAGAACGGCATTAGGATCTTTGTTATCCGTGACCCACGTCGAAAAACCAGATAAAGAGAAGAAAAGAAAACGAATTTCTTTATATCTTGAATCGATGAGTCCTCGTCTTTCGAGCAAAGACTCATAAACAGATCTGTCAATGGAGCAATTGGTAAATTTGCATTCTCCAATTACTGCCTTGCGATCCTGCTTGCTGATAGCTACTACGTCTATATCCGTTGGTATGCGATCATGTCCGGTTCCCCACCATCTCCCGACGTCTGTTAAGATGGACCCAAACTTTCCCTCTAATCCCGCCTTTAGGGTGTAGTATCGGCACATCTCTTCAAATGTGCTGCCCATGAATTCGTGGAGTCTGCTCTTAACATAATTCTCATAGAAGACATCGCCACGATTCATTTCTATGGCAGCTTTACCGTAGGGGACGAAACTATACCAGAAACGATACATTCCATCCGCTATCTCGTAGAAAGTCTTCTTTTTATTCTCTGCATCTGTCATGGGCGTGATCCGGGAAATGATGCCCACAGTCATCAGGTTCTTAACTATATATGTGAGCGAGGCTGTAGAAATGTGGGCCTTTTCTGCAATCTCGTTCATCTTATTAGCACCATTAGCACAAACAGAAATGACGGTGTTATAACTGTTGACGGTTCGGAATTCCTGCGTCAGAAGATTCAACGGTTCTTCATAAAGATAACCGGAAGGAGAAAAGAAAAGGGATATCAGATTCTCGTCAAGTGAGAGGCGAGAATCGAAAAGTGACAAGTATTTTGCTACACCACCGGTCACACCATAAACGATAGCTTTCTCTTCATTTGTGTAATTCGGAACAAACTTAGCAGAATCCAAATAGTCAAATGGCTTAAGAAAAATCTGATTTGTTCTTCTTCCGAATATGGGACTTTTCTCGCTTAGGATTTCCTTCTCCATAAAACTGACTGAAGAACCGCATATTATCAAGTATATATTCTTGTCAAAAAATATAGTGTCTATGGCCCCCTGAAACTTTGATAGAAAAGAAGTGTCCGATTCGGCAATATAAGGGATCTCATCAAGAACAATGATAGTCTTCTCCCTTTTGCTTACATTTCCTACGAAACGAAAGAAACTGTTTAGATCGCTAAAAGTGCTTCCGCTCATTTCCGGAGATAAGTCTTCAATGAATTGAGCAGACCACTTCTTAACATTGTCTTCCAGAGAACTCTGACTGGCTATATAATAAGAGGCTCTCTTATCTTTAATGAATTCGGAGATCAGACACGATTTGCCGACCCTTCTTCTTCCATAGATTACAGTCATCTGAAAGCCGGATTTCTTGTATGTTGCTTCCAATACACGTAATTCGTTCTCGCGACCTATGAACATATGTACCGCCCCATCCACTTCTTTATGCTAAAACACATTTTAGTTAACTGTATTTTACTACGAGACAGGGAAAAGTCAATATGTCGACAGAAGAGCGATCGGACACTCCATCGTGTCTCCATAACCCCCAATAAAAATAACCCGAATGGGTGATTGTTTCCTTATCCTGCAAGTGATATCTTATATTTAACTAATTATCAAAGATTTTTGGTTGTGACGTTTTCATTTAGAGATCAAACAGAACAAAAAAGCATATGGTGGGAACGGGGGAGTTTGATCCTTCCCGCCGGAAAGAGGTTAGGAGGAGATGGTATGAAACTACGACAGGTGGCAAGTGCCTTGCTTTCACTGGCACTGGTATTCTCGGCAGTTACCGTGGCCGGCACGAAGAAACTTCAGGCAGCAGGAGAGCACTCGATTACAGTCAACGCGATCAGCGCGACATATGCCCACTATACAATCGAGGGCGTGACGGACCGGCATGGACCGATCGATATGGCAGGCGGTACGTTCGAGCTTTCGAAATATTCCGCTGAGGAAGGTGAGAAGATCGAAGTTTCGGCCAACCCGAAAGCAGGGTATGCAATTGATTTCATTCTGGTGGGTAACGGCGCAGCGGGTACGGATATTTCCGCTCAGGAGTCGCTGGATTTTACCATGCCGGATGAAGATGTGATCATCGACGTCATGTTTAGAGCTGTAGAAGGCGCGGATCCTGAGTACGGAGCCTTCTTCACGACAACGGAAGCATATGGAACCATGGATGCCAAGATCTGTGCAGATGCGGCTTCAGCAAACGGATTCCTTCTTCCGGAACCGACATTTGATTGCCCGGACGATAAAATGTTCGTTGGATGGGTGAATACGGATGACGGAGAACTCTATGCACCGGGCGCGAACGTTCCGATCCCGCAGGGTGGTCTTCTGTTTATCGCGGACTATAAAGACTTCAACATACAGGCCATCTTCACTCCCGGAGAGCATGGTACAGGCACGATGGAACCCCAGGTTCTTACACAGAGATCCCAGGCGGCCGCCTGGAAATTCCCGGAATGCGGATTCGACGGGGAAGACGGATATTGCTTCGACCACTGGGATCTTGTGGGAACCACATATTACCCGGGCGATCCGCTAAGTCTTGAACTGGATGTAGAATACATGGCTTTCGAAGCAGTGTGGAAGCCTCTGGAGAACACCTGCTATGTCGTTTCGGCAGGTGCGCTGAATGTCCGCCAGTCCCCGACGAAAGCATCCCCGCGCGTCGGTGGCCTTAGCTTCGGTGATGCTTTTACCGCGACATCTGAGAAGGTCGTGGACGGGGAGAAGTGGATCCGCCTGAAGTACAATGGCACCGAAGGACAGATCGACGGATGGGTCGCAAGAGAATTCCTGTATCTGACCTATACTGTCGATACAGCGATCGAGCCGCAGAAGGTCACCGTCACGGCCGGGGCGTTAAATGTCCGCTCCGCTCCGGAGAAAATCGACGATCCCAGCAACCGCATTACCGGAGTCACAGCCGGAAAAGAGATCCTCGTCACAGGCTATCTGGAGAATGGTACCGAAGACGAAAGTGATGACTGGCTGGTTATTGACATCGTGATAGAAGGCGTTCACAGACTTGGGTTTGTCATGGCCAAATACACCGAAGGAGTGATCGATAAGAAAGAGATCGTGAAGCATAGTCTTGATCTTTCAGGTAGCATCCCGACCGGATACAGCCTCACTTCGGCTGCTGCCGCAGCCGTAGCAGCTGGCGATAGCGCAGTACTGGATCTTAGTAATTTCACAAGTGAGGGCAATGGCCTGTTTACCGTAGTGATCTATCCGGACGATGCGTGTACCTTCAGTGAATTAGAGAAAGAGAACATCTCGATCGATTCGAGCCTGAAGAAGAGTGTTATGGACATGGTCCGAAATGAAGACGGCAGTATCGCCCTGACCCTTGCCCCCATTGACCCGGTGAAAGTCACTTTCATGGGGCTGGATGCGGAGTCCAATGCCTCGGAGCTCCTCTCCCGCTATATCAGCAGCGGCGAGACCGTCACCAAGCCGGACGAAGAGCCGACGCTCGAAGGGGCGACCTTCACCGGATGGTTCGAAGACGAAGAGTGCACGATCCCCTTCGATTTCAGTAAGGCGGTCTCGGGAGATATCTCCATATTCTCCGGCTTTAAGCTGAACGAAGAGAAGAGTACCGAGCCGACGACACAGGAAAGCGAAACGGTTACAGAGCCTGAGGAGAATCCGGAGGTTACGGAACCGCAGGTCACCTACACGGTCAAGGCCGAGAACGATAAGGTCGTCCGCGGATCCGGAAATCCCTTCGTGATCACGGTGAAGAGAAGCGTAGACGACGCCGAACTCTGCTTCCAGCTCTTCCGGGGCGTCAGCATCGACGGCAAGCCCTTGGTAAAAGACCAGAACTACACGGCCGAGAAGGGGAGCACGATCATCACGATCCTTCCGGAACCTCTCGAAGCGTTAAGTGACGGCACACACACCATCACGGTCGAGTTCGCAGACGGAAAGACGGAGTTCACGTTCACACTCGCCCAGCCGGAGACGGAAACGAATACGGAGAACAAGACCGAGGAAACGAAGGCGGAAGATCCGACTTCCACACCGGCACCGGCGAAGAACGGAACCGGAAGACCGAAGACCGGTGATGTCGGGAGCAGCACAAGAACTGCCGTCATCGCGATCCTTGCACTCTGCGCCATCGCATCCATCGTCCTGATGGACAGAAGAAAGAAGAACGAAGACGAGTAAGCCGGACAGAAGAAGAGTAAGCCGAAAGAACCGGACAACCATTCAGAAGAACAGCAAAAACGAAGATGGCCGCATCCGCAGGGAGGCGGCCATTTTCGTAGGCTCCCTTACTTTCTGAAAAGTGTCGAACGAAATAACAACTTTTTTCTCTTGTCGTCTTTCTCAAGTTTATTTGCATACTCAACTGGTTGTGTTATAATCACACTTGGTTTATTATGTGTCGCTGGAAGTGCGCCCTGATATATGGGGCTTTCGGCGCGATTTATATATAGGGGCGTTACCGACATGGCATCAGAGAGAGTAAATAAGCAAGAGGATGAGATCGATCTGCTGAAATTGGCACTGGTCCTTTGGAAGAGAGCTTGGGTCATCGTGCTCAGCGCGATTGTAGTAGCTTCGATCTGCTATTACTGGACATACCGGAACATGTACACGACATACCGTTCATCGGCGATGCTGTACGTCAACAACAATTCGGTATCCCTCGGATCGGCGAAACTGAGTATCACGAACGGCGATATCAAGGCCGTCAACAACCTGATGGAGACCTACTCCGTCATCCTGACGTCCCGAACCACGTTAAATGAGATCATCCAGGAAACGGGGATCCCGTTCTCCTACGAACAGCTGAAGGACATGATCACGACCGAGACGGTCGGCGACACGGCGATCTTTAAGATCACGGTCACCGCACAGGATCCGGAACTCTCGGCCCACCTGGCCAACTCGATCCTTGAAGTCCTTCCGTCGAAGATCACCACCGTTATCGAAGGATGCTCCGTACAGATCGTTGACTATGCCGTCGCAGGTACGCCTGTAGTAAACGGCAAGCCGGTCAAGTCCGCGGCCATCGGCGCCCTGATCGGTGTCGTGCTCAGCGCCGGTGTCATTATCTTCCTGAGCCTCATCGACACGAAGATCCGCGACGAGCAGTTCCTCTTAGATACGTATAAGGGTATCCCGGTACTGACTTCTGTACCGGATCTCAACGAAGCCGGTAAGGGCGGCGGATACTACGGGTACGGTGGAAGAACCACCCAGAGAGAGTCGGAGAAACTCCGCGTAGGCAACAATGTCCGTCAGGCAGCGCCTGCTCCGAGCGGCAAGACCAGAGCCGAAGAGGATCCGAGACGGGAAGCGACCCCGAATATGAGACCGGGAAACGAAGGTAAGTGACATGGCGAAGAAAGTAGTACGTAACGAAGAGAACGATCTCGATTTTATCGGAGATAAGCTTGGGTTCGAAGGTAAAGAAGCCTATAACCTGCTCCGTACCAATATCCTCTACGCCGTCAAGCGTAAAGAGCGTTCGGCACGAGTCATTGGCGTGACGAGTTCGGTACACGGAGAAGGAAAGAGCCTGACCTCTCTGAATCTGGCGCATTCCATCGCAGAGAGCGGTCGTAAGGTCCTCCTTGTCGAGTGCGATATGCGACTTCCTACCTTAAGAAAGAAACTCGGCCAGAAGAAATTTGCCGGCCTTTCGAATCTCCTTGCCGGAGTAGAGGAAGAGGGCGATGTATTAAGACAGAACGTCGGTGCCCAGGGCCTCGACATCATCTTCGCGGGAAAGGCACCGCCGAACCCGTCTGAGCTCCTGGCTTCCCATGCGTTTGCCAAGCTGATCGAGAAAGTAGAGAACTACTACAGCTTCATTATCCTTGACCTGCCGCCGGTATGCGAAGTGTCGGATGCCCTGATCGTCAGCAAGCTTACGGACGGCATGATCGTGGTTGTAAGACAGGACTACAGCACCAGCACGGATCTCGACTACGCGATGCGCCAGCTGGAATACGTAAATGCGAAAGTCCTCGGATTCGTCTATAACGGTGCCGAGAGTAAGACGAAGCGTTATAAGTATAAATACAAGTACGGGAAGGGCTACACGTCGAAGTCATGATCGATATCCACAGCCACGTTTTACCGGGAATAGATGACGGGAGCAAGAATACGGAGATGTCGCTCCAGATGCTTGCCGAATCGAAGAGACAGGGTGTGGACCTGATGTTTCTGACGCCCCACTTCTATGCCGATATGACGGATCCGGATACGTTTACCGAGAGACGAGCAAGAGCGGAACTGAAACTTCGCGAAGCGGTCAAAGACGACCCGCAGCGCTATCCGAACTATATATTAGGCGCAGAAGTGCATTATTTCCGGGGGATAGGACGAAGCGAAGAGATCGAAAGACTCTGTATGGGGAACAGTAGATATATTCTTCTGGAACCCCCCTTCAGGACCTGGAAAGAATCTTTCTTAGAAGATGTAAGACTTCTGCGGGATGAGCAGGACCTGAAGGTCATCATCGCCCACATCGAGCGGTACTTCGATCAGGACAGAAACCTGGTGGAAGAGCTCCTTGAAGAACCGGGCATATACATACAGTCGAACGGGGAGATCTTCCTCGACTTCTGGGGGCGGAAGCGGCCGCTGAAACTTCTGGAAGAAGGAAAGATTCATTTCTTGGGATCCGACTGCCATAACATGGGACACCGGCCGCCCAATCTCGCGCAGGCGAGAGAACTGATCGGGAAGAAAATAGGAAGAGAAGCCCTCCAGAGGATCGATCGCAACAGCATCGCTCTGGTGGATGAAGCAAGATAGGAAGGAGGTAAGGCCGGAGTATGAAGAGAAGAATCGCATGGATCGTTGCATCGGTCGTGATGTTCGCGGCAAGTATCGGTCTGATCCTCTACTACCTGTGGGGGAACGGTTACCTCTGGAAAGCGAAGACCGCTCCGCCGCCGCCGACATACGAAGAATTTACCTACCCGTCCTTCGATGAATCGGAGATGGCTGAACTGACAAAGATTACTACAGCAGCTCCGACAGACCCGGATACGCCGACAGAGCCTACGGAACCTGGAAAAGATCTGCCGCACTTCGAAAGCCCGGTCAACTTCGATGAACTTCAGCAGAGTAACCCGGAGATCATCGGCTGGATCTACATGAGTAAGCCGGAGATCAGCCTGCCGATTCTCCGAAGTTTCACGGATGACACCTGGTATCTTTACAGAGATGCAGTCGGAAACTATAAAAGAGAAGGATCGCTCTTCGTCGAGCATGAGTTCAACACCTTTGATTTCTCAGATCCGGTCACAGTCATCTATGGCCACAGAATGAGCTCAGGATCGATGTTTGGCACGCTTCAGGCCACTCTTTCCGAGGACGGATATTTCGATGAAGATCGCTACATTGTGATTTTTACACCAAATGAAACAAAAATTTATCAAATTTTTGCTACATTACCTAGTGACAGTTCACACATACTATATTATAATGATTTCAATGCGGATGGTGTGTTCGATGAGTATTTTGATGCCGTTTTTGCGCAAACTGGCGTAGATGTTCATCTCGTACCGGAAGCGAAACCTTCTAACGGTGACCATGTTTTGGTTCTTTCCTCTTGCTTGTGGGGGGATCGCTCCAGAAGATTTCTGGTCTTCGCGAAAGAGGTCCAATAAAGGAAATAAGAAAGAAAAACAAACCAAACAGGGGGTTTTTGTGAAATGAAAGCTTTGAAAATCGTCGCAACTACAATTCTGACTGTTGCTGTTCTGGGTGCTCAGGTTCTGGCAGCAGGTACAGGAAGCCCGGTCGCCGGTGACGGCCCGAAGGTAAAGAAGGCTATTCTTGCTTCTGGTAAGGATGTGACTGGTTTTATCGTAACGACTCAGATGGGTACCACATCTCCTTACGAGGGAGTAAACGATGCTCTGAAGAGTGCCGCGGATGACTTTAAGGCTGCAGGCGAGAAGGCTAAAGATCTTAAGGGTTCCGATGGTAAGGCTCTCGAGTCCGCAATCGTAGCAGCAGCACAGAAGCAGGTTGCCGGTGCGACAGCAGACGATCTGAAGAACGGAGCGATCTTCGATACTTCCTATATCGAGGGCGGCAAGGTTGTAAAGCTTGGCGAATCTATCACAGTTACATACGAATATGACATTCCGGCCGGTTCCTTTATCGTGCCGATCCACCAGACAGCTGCCGGTACATGGGCAGTTATGGATTGCAAGATCAGCGGCAACGAGATCTCTGTTACATCCGATGGTCTTTCCCCGTTCGCATTCATTACCGGTAAGCCGACTGATAAGAAGGATGACGGCAAGAAGGACGACGGCAAGAAGTCCGCTCAGACAGGCGAGTATGTTACGAAGGCAGTTCTCGCTGGTGCAGCAGTTCTGATGGTTGTTGGTCTGGTGTGTGTAAACCGTGCAAAGAAGAGCTCGGCTAACTAAGGACTCCATAATCAAGATAGTAGGAATAGCAGTAGCAATACTGCTATTCTTTTCTATTCTTCTCGTTTTAACTGACAGGATCAAGAAGAAGGAAACTTCTTCTCCTCCCACAGCTTCGGGTACCCCCTTTACTGACCCGTATGCCGGTGAGGAATCAGATCCTGTCATTTATTTTAGCGGGAAACCCTATACGCATAAGAAGAACCTGGAGACGGTACTCTTCATGGGCATTGACTCCTATGGCGAAGCCCAGGAAGTGGAGGGATACCGTAACCACGATCAGGTCGATGTCCTGATGCTCGCCGTGATCGATCACGCGAAGAAGCAGTATCAGGTCCTGCAGATCAACCGGGATACCATGACGGAGATCCCCATGATCGGTTCTACAGGTGACCGCATCGGCACGATCCCGGCGCAGATTGCCTTGTCTCACACATACGGATCTGGATTACAGGATAGTTCCGAATACACATGTGAAGCCGTTACCACACTCCTTATGGGAGAAGAAGTACAGCACTATGTCACGCTGAAGATGGACTGTATTGGTATCATCAACCACAGCGTAGGTGGCGTGGAGGTCACGATTCCGTATGACATGACTGTCTATGATGAGACCATGACAGAGGGGACCACGATGCTTCTTACCGATAAGCAGGCAGAGACCTTTATCCGGGCAAGAAAAGAACTGGACGATGATAACGCCCTAAACAGCGTGCGAATGGAACGTCAGCACACGTATCTCGACAAGTGGAAGCAGAAAGCGAAAGAGAAACTAAATAAGGACGCCGGTTTCGCACTGGAACTGATCCTCGATCTCGGAGACTATATGCTGACCGACTACGATCTCAATAGCCTCTCAAAGCTCTCGGACTACCTTGCAAACTACGAGTACCTCGGTATGGTCAAAGTGGATGGGACATACCAGATGGGAAGCCAGTTCCTCGAGTTCTATTGTGACGATACCTCTCTCAAGAATGCTGTAGTCACCCTCTACTACGAAGAAAAGACGGAATAGTTGTGCGTGTCCGTCAAACCTTGCGTTTTGTAACGGATACGTTTGAAATGCTGAAATACAGGGATTTGTAACAGTGTTACATGCCCTCGAAGGAGTAGAAATTAGGCATATGTGGTATGTAATCTGGACTTCGACAGGTTCCGAAGAGCGAGTGGCACGTGCAGTGAAGGAGATGACCTGCCAGAATCGCTGTTTCGTCCCGAAGCGGATCGTCCAGATCCGAAAAGACGGCGATTGGCACTATGCCCAGAAGAATATGTTCCCCGGGTATTTCTTTGTTGATTCGGATGACATAGAAGAACTCTCTGTCCAGCTTCGTAAAGTCGAAGGATTTAGTACGGTACTTACGGTCGATAAGAAATTCTATCCGCTTACAGAAAAAGATAATGAACTGACGGAAGACCTCTATAACAATGGTGGAATCTTCGATATCTCGAAGGGTATAATCGAGGGAGATTCCATTATCGTCACGTCCGGCCCCCTCAAAGGTCAGGAAGGTCTGATTAGAAAGATCGACAGGCATAAGAGACTCGCCTATCTTGAATTCTCGATGTTCGATCAGGTAATAAGAGGAACGGTCGGTCTTGAGATCGTTGAGAAGAAGTGAGATTTCTCTTCGTTTTCCTGATTAAGTTTTAGCATGCCTACAACCTAAGTAGAACGGCACATTACGGTTTTGTTAAAATGTCGCAAAAGTTTGATTCTTTAATGTATAAATCCCTCTAATACGTTATAATAAGATGTTAGATTGTGGGTGGAAGGTGCATACAGTCTGATATGCCTTGGTTTCCCTATGTCGAACGCTATGAAGCAGATCTCGCTGATCGTCGCCGGGTGCGCGTCAGGCAGGGATCTGTGGATATAAAATGGCAACGGATCGGAAGGAAGAAATACCCTCCCGATGGCGAAGCCATGCCAGGAAAAGTGAAAAGGGGTATATGGGTAGTTACGAAGAAATACAAGAGAATACAGCACATCGATTTATGGATCGAAAGACACATAATTGTGTAGAGCAGTATTCTTCTCCGATGAGGAGGACAGCTCATGTATAAGCGTAATGCTCAGGGGTGGTCTAAACATTTCGACTTTATGCTCGTTGATGAGTTGAGTCTGCAGTTGGCGTATATTATTGCCGTTCTCATTCGTAATCGTGAGTGGGCATATTCGTTGCAACTCTATAGAAAACTTGGAATTCTGCTTATTCTCATTGATGCGTTAGTCATTGTTCTTCACAATTCTTTGCACGATGTTATGCAGCGCGGCTACTATG